>Ga0102811_1000054_pt1 | contig 50841 bp, 51 predicted proteins | sample ColrivemetaGS705_FD_84507 | JGI IMG/M metagenome (GOLD analysis project Ga0102811, IMG submission 84507) | Estuarine microbial communities from the Columbia River estuary - Flood tide ETM metaG S.705 | ecosystem: Environmental > Aquatic > Marine > Intertidal zone > Estuary | place: USA: Columbia... | reverse complement strand
TCAGGATTTGTGGCAGGAGAAACGTGACGGGATGCCGGCAATGGAAGCCATTTCCATGCCATGGTGAGACCCGAAATCGGTTAAAATAGGCACTTATAGAGATGCCTGGAGTTGGAAGCTTATGAAACGCATAGTTGGCTTGATTTGTACGGTTGGTCTGTTGGCACTCGCAGGATGCGGTGGCGGCAGTTCAGGCAGCGCTGTAGGGTCCGGGGAGTGCTCTGTCGGCGGACAGAACGCGACCATCAAGGCGACCATGCAGGAATGGTATTTATTTGATGATCAGCTCAGGGATTCTGATCCCCTGGCGTTTGATGATATCAATGTGTTTCTTGATGACATGGTCGCGGATGTGATCCCCACCGACCGTTTCAGTTACGTCTGGTCCCAGCAGGAAGAAGACGAATTTCAATCTGCTTCTTACGCAGGGATGGGATTCAGTTTTCAGGTGCTGCCGGGTAACGATGCGCGCCTGATGCAGGTATTCGGTGAGTTCCCGGACGAATTGCAGACCCCGGCCTCCACGGCAGGCTTGAAGAGAGGCCTGCGTATTACCGCCATCGACGGCGTATCCACCGACGATATTATTGCCAACCGCCCTGCCGGAACTACCGAGGTATCGGCGATATCGGATGCCTTCGGTCCCAGGGACCTCGGAGTCACGGTGCAGTTGGACTATGTGGATCCCCAGGGGGTGACCGGTTCGGCCACCATGACCAAGGAGTACATCCAGTTCTCGACGGTGGCGCTGTACGATGTGTTCAACCTCAATGGCAGGATCACCGGCTATCTGAATTTCCGGTCTTTTGCCAACCCCTCGTTTGAGGAGTTGAGGCAGGCCTTCCTGGTATTCAATGCCCAGGGTGTCACCAACCTGGTAGTGGACGTGCGCTACAACGGTGGCGGCCTTGTCTCGGTGGCGGAATATCTTGGCAACCTGCTGATGGGTGGAGTGGTGCCCGGGAACCTGTTCTTCCAGGAGGTTTTCAACAGCCAGAATGCCGACCGTGATTTCTCGACTTACTTCAGTGCCCAGACGGATAGCCTGCCAGCCCTGGACAGGGTGGTGTTTATCACCACCGGCGGTTCTGCCTCGGCCAGCGAAATGGTGCTCAACGGCATGATTCCCTGGGTGGAGACCGCCTCGGTTGGGTCAACCAGCTACGGTAAGCCGGTAGGGTCTTACGGGTTTACATTCTGCGACCAGGTCCTCAGGCCTGTGACCTTCAAGGTCGTCAACGGTGAGGGCACCAGCGATTATTTCGATGGCTTCACCCCCACCTGCCCGGCTGACGATAATCCGGACTATGCCTTTGGTGATCCCGCAGAAGATTCCCTGGCTGCTGCCCTGACCTGGGTAGAGACCGGTGCCTGTCCGGTTGTCGGCAAGGGCGTTCCCGCATTGTTGAGCAAGCAGGCTCTAATGCAGGAACAAACTCGCGGTATGAACTACAAGGATGTGGTGCAGAGCTACCAGTAGTTCTTGAGACTGACGATGGAAAGGGGTGCTTCGGCGCCCCTTTTTTTATGGGTGACTTTTACCAGCCCAGGCTGCGTCCACCGTCCACCGCCAGGACCTGGCCGGTGATATAGGGGGCGGCAGAAATGTAGAACAACGCGGTTTGGGCGATGTCCTCGGGTGTCCCACTGCGGGCCAGGGGAATTTGCTTGATGATTTGCGCTTGGTCTTCCGGATCCATCCGGGCTTCGGGCCAGAGTATGGCGCCGGGGGCAATGGCATTGACCCGGACCTCGGGCCCCAGTTCCTTGGCCAGGCTCAGGGTCAGCATGGACAGTCCGGCCTTGGCGATGCAGTAAACAGTGTGCTGGCCCAGGGGCCGTCGGCCATGGATATCCGCCATGTTCAGGATCATGCCCTGGCTTTTTTTCAGTGCCGGGGCCAGGGCCTGGGCAAGAAAGAACGGCGCCTTGAGATTACTTCCCAGCAAGTCATCCCATTGCTCTTCGGTAACCGTGCCCACCGGGGTGGGATAGAAACTGCTGGCGTTGTTAATCAGTACATCCAGTCCACCGAAGGCCTGTTCTGCCTCCCTGGCAACCCGCGCAAGGTCTTTGGTATCCAGCAGATCGGCCTGCAGCAGTGCCACAGAATCTGGTCGATCCGCTGTCAGTTCTTCCGCCAGCGCCTGTGCCTGTGCTGCGGAATTGCGATAGTGCAGGACCAGCCTGGCCCCATTGGCGTGGAAGGTGCGCGCCATGGCGGCGCCTATCCGCTTGGCCCCGCCAGTAATAAATATGGTCTTGTTCTGTAGTGCCTGGTTAGTCATTGGCCCGTCCTGGACATGGCGATTGATACTGGGCGGGGCAGTCCGAGCCTGTTGCCGACTCACCCCTGGCAACAGGATAGCAGCATGGTCGTCCAGGATCGCGAATCTGGAATAAGCCTGTTACAGGCAGTAGAGTACCCAGCCAGTTACCAGTCGATTCAGGCCCATGACCGTGCGCGACAAATCAAGCCAGCAGAATTCGAGTCCGGATTTGCCGCCGCCGGATGGCGACGCCCTGGCCCACAGTCAAAAACTCGACGCCCATATCCGCCAGCTGATTGAGCAATCCGGGGGATGGATCAGTTTCGCCCGGTTCATGGAACTGGCCCTGTATGCACCGGGCCTGGGGTATTACAGCGCCGGTGCCGCGAAGTTCGGTAAAGAAGGAGACTTCGTAACTGCCCCGGAAATTTCCCCGCTGTTTTCCCGTTGTCTCGCGGGCCAGCTCTGCGAGGTCCTGGAGCAAACAGGTGGTGGCGATGTGTTGGAACTGGGAGCCGGCTCCGGGGTCATGGCTGCGGATATTCTCAGGCAAATGGACACCCGGGACTGTCTTCCCGATGAGTACCTGATCCTGGAGGTCAGTGCGGATCTGCGGCGGCGCCAGCAGGATTTCTTGTCCGAGGCTGTGCCTGAATTGGTCCAGCGGGTGCGCTGGCTGGATGCGTTGCCGGAAAATTTTGTAGGGGCGATTGTTGCCAATGAGGTGATGGACGCCTTGCCGGTGGAGCGAATTCGCGCAGCTGCTGAAGGGCTTCAGGTTCAGGGTGTCGTTGCCGCAGACGAAGGCTTCGCCTGGCAGGACAGGCCAGCAACTGATGAGTTGATCGCAGATTGGGAGGCGGTTTGTGGGGACCTTCCGCAACCGCCGGACCCGGGATTTGAATCGGAACTGTGTCGGCAACTTGGCCCCTGGGTCGGAGCACTGGCCGGCGCGTTGCAGCGGGGCGTGATACTGCTGATCGACTATGGTTTGCCCCGGTCCCAGTACTATCACCCGGAACGCAGTGACGGAACGCTGCTTTGTCATTATCGCCACCGGGCCCACCCGGACCCTTTGCGGTTTGCGGGAATCCAGGACATCACCGCCTGGGTGGATTTCACCCGTGCCGCGGAGGCCGCGGTAGATAATGACCTGGAGGTGATGGGCTTTTCGACCCAGGCCCATTTCCTGATGGCCGCAGGCTTGCAGCAAATCCTTGAGCAGGTGCCCGCCGGTACCACTCAACGCAGCGTTGAGCTGGCAAGCCAGGTTAGAAAGTTGACCTTGCCAGGTGAGATGGGAGAGCGATTCAAGGTGATCGGCATGTCTCGTGATGTGGATCACTGCCTGTCAGGATTTGCCCTGCGGGACCTGACCCATACACTGTAAGAACGAATTGCTGGACGTGAAGTTGGATATGCTTCGCGTCATTGAGAAGTATTTAGGGTAATCTGCGGCCAAACGCCGCGACCAGGGGAGTACCGACCGCGCATGGATACCTTACACGCCGTATTGCTGGCGTTGCTCCAGGGGCTGACTGAGTTCCTGCCTATCTCGAGTTCCGGCCACCTTATCCTGGTGCCCAGGTTCCTGGGTTGGCCGGACCAGGGACTGGCCTTTGACGTTGCGGTACACGTGGGAACCCTGACTGCGGTTTTGCTGTATTTCAGGCAGGACGTGCAAAAACTTACCCGTTCCTGGCTGGCTTCCTTGTTTACCCGTCGGCTGGATGAACATTCCCGCCTGGCCTGGGGAGTGTTGCTGGGAACGATCCCGGTCGGCCTGGTTGGACTGGCCATGAGTGATGTGGTGTCCACCGCCTTGCGTGATCCCAGGGTGATTGCCGCCACAACCATCGGCTTCGGCCTGCTGCTGGGTGCGGCGGATTTCCTGGGCAAGCGTTCCCGGGACGAGCACAGTCTTACTCTGAAAGATGTCATGTTGATCGGTGTTGCCCAGGCCATGGCCCTGGTGCCGGGAACCTCCCGTTCGGGTATTACTATGACCGCAGCATTGTTGCTGGGCCTGACCCGTGAAGCCGCGGCCCGTTTTTCCTTTTTGTTATCCATTCCGGTGATCGTCCTGGCCGGCGGTCTTGAGGGGCTGGAACTGTTGCACTCCACCTCTGCCGTAGACTGGAATGCGATTTTCCTGGGCACCGCCGTGTCTGCGGTCAGCGCCTACCTGTGCATTCACTTCTTTCTGAAGTTGATTGGGCGAGCCGGCATGTGGCCATTTGTTATTTACAGGCTACTGTTGGGCGTTGCTATTATCGCTGTCCTCTAGCCCGGGTTTTTTAGCGCAAGACGTGGCGTTGGTGATCGTGTTTCAGGGCCTTTCGCTTGGGAGGCTTCTCCTCTGGCGTGTTGGCGAAAATCAGCTTTTTCAGTAACTTGCATGGTGCTTTCCAAAGCGGCTTCGGCAATTACGAATTGGCCAAAGTGTCAAGATAGCTTATTGATTTGCATAGTTTATTAGAATTGTCTTATATTCTATAACGAGTCTCAGACTGCGTCTGGATACCGTGTGTTTCGCCAGGCTCCCCACAAGGATGGTGGAGGTGCCCCGGGGTGAAGAGCCCAAAAGATGTAAGTTTATGGCTGAAATTCTTCCAGTCGTGCCCGCTTGACTGTGGCGGGGACGGGTTGCTTGTATTTGGTGTTAGCGATTTCTACACATCGCCCAGCGTTGGAGAAAAAAGAAAAATGAAACGCCTGTTCAACCTGGCTACCAGGGCCGATGCTTTGCTCGCCGGTTCCCTGTCCGTGTGTTTGTTTTTGTCGGCCGGTGCCGGTCAGGCAGAGACCTTGAGTGAAGCATGGCAGATTGCCATGGAGCGGGACCTGACTTTGCTTTCCGCCAATTCCCGGGTTGAGGCCGCAGAGGCTGACCTGGCTGCAGCGAAGGCCCAGCGTTATCCCATTCTGTCGGCCTCCGGCACTGTCATGACGATGGACGAGACGCCGGCATTTGATTTCGGCGCCGCGGGAATCCCGGTGCAGCTGCCCTTGTATGAGGGATCCACAGTAGTGACCTCGGATGCACGGGTCACCGTACCGCTGTTTACCTCGGGCGCCCTGAGCCACGGTATCGCCGCGGCAGAGGGTGGATTGGGGTCCAGCAAGTTCCAGGCGCTTTCGGTGGCCATGGATACCAGGCTGTCGGTGGCCGACGCCTACATCGGCGTGCTGCGAGCGGACAGCAACCTTCAGATTGCTGACAGCAATCTGCGAAGTCTCACCGCCCATGCGGCAGACGTGAAGGATATGTTCAGTGCGGGACTGGTGCCGCGCAATGACCACCTTTCAGCCCAGGTTGCGCTTGCCGATGCCCAGCAGCGTCAACTCCAGGCGACCAACCACCTGGACCTTGCCAGGGCGGCCTACAACCGGGGGCTGGACAGGCCCCTGGACACGCAAGTCATCCTGGAGAACAAGACGCCGGTGGTGCAAATCGATTTCCCTGCTGCGGACCTGGAGGCGCTGACCGCCATGGCCCTGGAGCGGCGTCCGGAATTGGGTGGGATGGATGAAGGCGCGGTGGCGCTGCGTGCCCAGGCGGATGCGACCAAGGCGCGGGGCTTGCCCCAGGTTGCCTTGACCGGCGGCTATACCTATATGGAAAACCAGTTCCTCAACCAGGAGGACTACTGGATGGTCGGCGTGGGTGTGCGCTGGGAGTTGTTTGACAGCGGGCGCACCCGCCATGCTGCAGACGCCCTGTCTCGTCGTGCCCGGGCCCTGAGCCAGAATCGCCGCAACATGGAAGGCGTCGTTGCCCTGCAAGTGCGCCAGTCGTGGCTGGACCTGTCCGAGTCCCGGCAACGCCTGAAGGTGGTTGCCAGGTCGGTTGAGCAGTCCGAGGAAAACCTGAAAGTTGTGCGGGACCGCTATCGCAATGGTGAGGGCACCAATACCGATGTGCTGGGCGCCCAGGCCCTGAGCAACCTGAGTAAGCAAAATTATGACAACGCCCGATACGACATTGAACTGTCGCGTATCAGGTTGGCCCGGGCCGTGGGCCTGCTTTGAACATGGAGAACAAGATGAGTTTGTCATTTAACCACCGCCGCCTCGGCATTAGCCGTCGCCCCCTGAGTTTGCTCGGAGCGCTGGGTCTGATCCTGGCCAGTGGTGCCGCCTTCGCTGCCGATTACCCCTTCGCGCTGTCCGGCGCGGAATACGAGGTTGCGCCCAGGGAACGCATTTGGGACGGAACGGTGGAAGCGGTAAACGAGGCGACCGTCTCTGCCCAGACGGCAGGCCGGGTAACCAGCATCCTGGTGGATGTGAACGATTTCGTGGAAGCCGGTGAAGTTCTGATTCGATTGACTGACACCGAGCAACGCTCTGCCCTGAAATCTGCCCAGGCGAATCTGCTGGGGGCCGAGGCCAGGGCCGCGGAAGCTGCCGCGGACTTCGCCAGGATTGAAGATATGTTCAAGAACGAGACGGTCTCACGCGCCCGAATGGACCAGGCCAAGGCGAATAACGAGTCGGCCAAGGCCAGTGCGGCATCTGCGCGTGCCGGGGTAACTGCGGCTCGTGAGCAATTGGATTACACCGTCATCCGTGCCCCCTACGCCGGGATTGTTTCCAGGCGCCTGGTGGAAGCCGGGGAGAGTGTTGGACCTGGGCAGCCGCTGATGACCGGGCTTTCACTGCAGCAATTGCGGGTCAATGTAGATGTGCCCCAGGGCATGATCGACTCGGTTCGCCAGATCGGCAAGGCAGTGGTGCATTACGGTGACATCGACATCGCCGCCGAGAGCATCACCTTTTTTCCGGTCGCTGATGCGGCGAGCAACACCTTCCGGGTTCGTGTGAATCTTCCCCAGACCGATGTGGTGTTATACCCGGGCATGTTCGTAAAAGTGGGTTTTGTCGTGGGTGAAACCCAGCGCCTGCTTATTCCAGTCAGCGCCCTGGTGCGCCGCAGTGAACTGACCGCCGTCTATGTGGCGGATGGCCGCGGAGGCATAGGCCTGCGGCAAGTGCGGCTTGGACACACTTACGGTGATCGATTGGAAATTCTGGCCGGCCTGGATGAAGGCGAGCAAGTGGCACTGGATCCGGTGCAGGCAGGAATTTACCTGAAGCATAGTCGGGGCCAGGGAGCCGACCATGAGCAATGATTCGAAGCTCGGTTTTTCCGGTCGCCTTGCGGCAAAGTTTCAGGATTCCCCGATAACGCCGCTGCTGGCTATTACCGGGTTGTTGCTGGGTCTGTTTGCCTCGGGTGTTACGCCTCGCGAGGAAGAGCCCCAGATTAACGTGACCTTTGCGAATATCTTTGTTCCCTTCCCTGGCGCCAGCGCGGTAGAGGTGGAGAACCTGGTATCGGGACGGATGGAGCAGATCCTGGCCGAGGTAGAGGGCGTCGAGCACACCTATTCGGTTTCCAGGCCTGGAATGTCCATCCTCACCGTGCAGTTTGAAGTGGGGCAGCTGCGCACACCTGCCATTGTGCGACTGTACAACGCCGTGCAGTCCAACGATAACTGGCGGGCCCCGGGGCTGGGAATCATGCAGCCCTTGATCAAGCCCAAGGGCATTGATGATGTGCCTATCGTATCGGTAACCCTGTGGACCGAGGACCAGGAATTTGGCGCCCAGGAACTACAGCGGGTGGCGCATAGCATTGAGGCAGAGATCAAGCGTGTCCCAGGCACCCGGGATGTTTACACCATTGGTGGGCCTGACGATGTGGTGCACGTGGAACTGGATTCCCAGGCCATGGCTGGCTACAACATGTCTCTGGACGCCTTGCGTGGCGCCCTGGCCATGGGCAACGTGGTGCAGCATGCCGGCGCGCTGGTTGCAGACAACCGGCAGATTCCGGTTACTGCAGGAACATTCCTGTCCAGCGCATCGGATATTGCCGAGCTGGTGGTAGGGGTTTTTGATGGCAAGCCCGTGTACTTGTCGGATGTTGCCCGGATCAGTGCGGGACCAGATCAGCCCGAGCAATTTGTTCGATTCGGAACCGGCCCCAGTGCCGCTGAGAAAAACCTGGCCCAGGGCATCCATGCACCGGCAGTCACCCTGGCCATTGCCAAGAAACCCGGCACCAATGCCGTGGATATTGCCCAGCAGGTTATCCAGCGAGTGGAACAACTCAAGGGCGTGATGATTCCGGATCACGTGATGACCACTATCACCCGGAACTACGGACAGACCGCCGATGACAAGGCCAGCAAGCTGATACAGAAACTCATCTTTGCCACCGCCTCGGTGGTACTGCTGATCGGCTTCACCCTGGGATGGCGTGAGGCCGTGGTGGTAGGCGCCGCAGTGGTTCTCACCCTGGCACTAACCTTGTTCGCGTCCTGGGCGTGGGGATTCACCATTAACCGGGTGTCCTTGTTCGCGTTGATATTTTCCATAGGCATCCTGGTGGACGATGCCATCGTGGTGGTGGAGAACACCCACCGGCACATGATGCTCGGCGCCAAGAGCATCCGGGAGGCGATTCCGCCTGCGGTTGATGAGGTGGGTGGGCCGACCATCCTGGCTACCTTCACCGTGATTGCCGCCTTGCTGCCCATGGCATTTGTGTCAGGCCTGATGGGTCCGTACATGAGTCCTATTCCCATCAACGCCAGTGCCGGTATGGTCCTGTCGTTGGCGGTGGCGCTGACGGTCACGCCCTGGCTGAGCAATCACTTGCTCGGTGGCGGCCATGCTGGCACCCACGTGGAAGACAAGCTGCAGAATAAACTGGATGCCTTGTTCAGAAAGGTGATGGGCCCGCTGCTTCGGGGCAAGGCCGGATCCGCTTCCCGCAAGCGCCTGTTCCTGGGTGTGCTGGTCGCCATCTTCGTGGCGATTGGCCTGGCCGGGGTCAAGCTGGTGGTGATGAAGATGCTGCCCTTCGACAACAAGTCCGAGTTCCAGGTGGTGGTGGATATGCCCGAGGGAGTCTCCCTTGAGCAGACCTCACGGGTACTGGACGAACTGGGCAAATATTTGCGCACAGTGCCCGAGGTGACCGACTTCCAGGTATACGCAGGCACGGCCTCGCCGATTAACTTTAACGGCCTGGTGCGTCAGTACTACCTGCGTGAGGGTGCCAACGTGGGTGACATCCAGGTGAACTTGCAGGACAAGCACAACCGCAGTCGCTCAAGCCATGAAATTGCCCTGGATGTGCGGGGACCACTGGTGGAAATCGGCACCGCCCTGGGTGCGTCGGTGAAGGTCGTTGAGGTGCCGCCGGGACCGCCGGTACAGGCGCCACTGGTTGCCGAGGTGTATGGGCCGGATTATGCGGGCCAGCTAAAGGTGGCAGGCGCATTGCGGGAATTATTTTCCAGCACGCCGGACATTGTGGATGTGGACGATAGCGTTGAAGCGGATGCGCCGAGACTGGTGATCGAGGTGGATCGCAACAAGGCTGCCTTGCTGGGCGTGAGCCAGGCCCAGGTCGCTGATGTCCTGTCGGTGGCCCTGGGTGGCCAGGACGTGGGCTACGTTCACCAGGGAACAGAGAAATACCCGATACCCGTGCGACTTGAGTTGCCGGTGGCGGACAAGGCCCAGCTGGACAGCGTGATGATGTTGCGTGTGGCCTCCAACACTGGACACCTTGTGCCTCTCTCAGAAGTCGTCACGGTGCGCGAGGGCTTGTGGGAGAAGACCATCTATCACAAGGACCTGTTGCCGGTGGTGTTTGTTACCGGTGATATGGCCGGTGACCTGGACAGCCCCCTGTACGGCATGATGGATATTTCCTCAGCCATTGTTGAGCAAAACACCGGTGGTGTGGATCTGGAACAGCGGTACATTACCCAGCCGGAGGATCCCTACTATTACAGTGTGAAGTGGGATGGTGAGTGGCAGATTACTTACGAGACATTCCGTGACATGGGACTGGCGTATTCGGTTGGTCTGATACTGATTTACCTGCTGGTAGTGGGTCAGTTCCGATCCTATTCGGTGCCCCTGATTATCATGGCGCCGATACCGCTGACCATTATCGGGGTGATGCCGGGGCATGCCTTGCTGGGCGCCCAGTTCACCGCGACATCCATGATTGGAATGATTGCCCTGGCGGGAATTATCGTCCGGAATTCCATCTTGCTGGTGGACTTTATTGATCAAGAATACGCGCGAGGTATCGCCTTCGAGGAGGCCATTATTCGTGCCGGCGCGGTGCGCGCAAAACCGATAGTCCTGACCGGTCTGGCCGCCATGATGGGTGCTTTCTTTATCCTGGATGATCCGATTTTCAACGGTCTGGCGATTTCCCTGATATTCGGCATCCTGGTGTCCACGGTGTTAACCCTGGTGCTGATACCGGTGCTGTATTACGCGAGTCGTTACAAGACCCTGGAGAGCACTTCCGGGTAATCGCTAAGGAAGGGTTTAGCTGGAGCGCTGGCGGCCGATGGCCAGTTGGCGCTCCAGTCTGAGTTTTTCACCAATCTGGCGACCACTCAGGCCTTCCAGATCCAGGTCGGACGCGTTCACTGCGGCGGCGGCCTGATAGGCCTGGCGCAGCATATCGGCCTGGGGATAGGGCTGGTCTTCCAGTCCGGTACGGCCCCGGGCGTCTGCTTCACACGCACGTACAAATCCTTCCAGAACCTCGGGACGGCGAAAGCAGTCCAGGTCCTCAAGCAAACCCAATACCGTGGCATCCTTGAGTTGGCTCATGCGATGGCATTTCCCGTGTAGCTCCGCGACCTTCACTCCCAGGTCTCTGAACTGATTCGGGATCTTCAGTCGCTGGGACATTTCCCGAACCAGGCGGGCGCCGCGCTGCTCGTGACCCGGGTGACTGGGCCAGCGATCCGGCGGCGTGGTGGCCTTGCCCAGGTCATGCACCAGGGCGGCAAACCGCACTACCGGGTCTTCGGACAGGCTTGCTGCCTGGGCGAGCACCATCAGTGTGTGAACGCCGGTGTCGATTTCCGGGTGCCATTTTGCTGGCTGGGGCACCCCATACAGCGCGTCAATTTCGGGGAACAGGACCGCCAGTGCGCCGCAATCCCGTAAGGCCTGGAAGTACAGTTGCGGCATGGCTTCGCCAAGGGCTCTCTCGGTTTCCTGCCAGACTCGCTCCGGCACCAGGTTGGCCATTTCGCCGCTGGCAGCCAGTTCCGCCATCAACTGCCGGGTTTCATCCGCAATGTAAAAACCCAGGGGCGCGAACCTGGCCAGGAAGCGGGCCACCCGCAGCACCCGCAGGGGGTCTTCGGCGAAGGCCGGTGAGACATGGCGCAGCACTCGCTCTTCCAGGTCACGCTGGCCGCCATAGGGATCTACCAGCTGTTGCTGGTCGTCCATTGCCATGGCGTTGATGGTCAGGTCTCGCCGCAGCAAGTCCTCTTCCAGGGTGACATCCGGCGAGGCATGCACTTCAAACCCGTAATAGCCCGAACCGCTTTTACGCTCGGTGCGCGCCAGGGCGTACTCTTCCGAGTTCTTTGGATGAAGGAATACCGGGAAATCCTTGCCGACCTTGCGGAAGCCCAGTTCCAGCATCTGTTCCACGCTGCCGCCCACGACCACCCAGTCGCGCTCCTTGATCGGGAGTTCGAGCAGTTTGTCGCGCACAGCGCCGCCTACAAGGTACGTATCCATGGGGCCATTGTGCCTCAGGCTCGAATCCTTGTCCCGACCGGGAGAATCCCGGGAGGTTTAGTTGCCTCGCCCGGCACCTTTGCGGAATTCATCCAGGTTGGCCTGAAGCTTGTTAGCGCCAAGATAAGTAGGCGCGATGACGTCCAGCGACCTGGGAGTGATGCCCAGTCGGCCAAGACCGTTTTTGTCACAGATGCTGTTCAGGGTCAGGGACCGGTAGTTGTCCATGCTGAACGGCTTTCCGGGAAGCAATTCCATCACCCTGGCCTGGGCCCGAGCCAGGTTGTCGGGTAAGCCGACGATCTTGCGCTTCACGCCGATCTGCTTGGCCACAAAGGACACCAGTTCTCTCAGGGAATACACCTGGGGGCCGCAAAGCTGGAAGGTCTCGCCATGGGTGCGGGGGTTGTTCAGGCAGCGACGAAAAGCCTCGCTGACGTCACCGATGTACACCGGTGCGAAACGTGCGTTGGGACGCGCCAGGGGAAAAAACAGCGGGACCGAGCGCAGTAAATCCGCGAATCGATTGGTGAAGGAATCTCCCCGGCCAAAAATTACCGAGGGCTGGAAGATTGTCCAATGCAGGTCTGGTCCGGCAGCGCGCACCGCTTTTTCTGCCTTGCCCTTGGTGCGCAGGTACACGCTGGGGCCTTTTTCGGCATCGGCTTTAAGGGAGCTCATATGCAGCAGACGTTTTACGCCGGCTTTTTCACAGGCCGCCACAACTTTTTCGGCCAACTCGCTGTGAGCACTGTCGAAGGAATTACCTTGTCCGCGGAACTCGTTGAGGATGCCTACCAGGTTGATGACCACGTCTACATCCTGGAAAAGGGTCTCCAGGGTCTGTGGGTCATGGATGTCGGCGGTAACTTCGCTGACCGTGGGCAGCACCAGCAGATCGCGATTGCGCTCGCGGTTCCTGGTAGGCAGCACCAGGCGATGTCCGTCACTGGCGAGTTTGGTTGTCAGGTTGTGTCCGACAAATCCGGTGCCGCCAAGAATGCATATCGAATGCTTGCTCATGTTTTTCCGTTGGTAGGTTGTCGAAAAATCAGTATGCGCCAAAAAAAACGCCGCTAGCTGCAGGTCGTGGATTATAGATACAGCGAGCCCGTATGTCAGGCTCTGGGGCCGGTCTAGTGACTGCCGGATTCACCCCGTGGCTGCACGAGCAGGCGGGCCTGGAGCTGGGCCGCGGAGGGTATGGGGGTCAGCACGTCGGACAATCGGGTGCCTTGGCGTTCCAGGCGCCAGGAGAAAATGGCCTGGCTTTCCAGCACACGGCGCACGTAGTTCCTGGTTTCCCTGTAGGGCAGGGTCTCTATCCAGATATCAGCGGGAACCGACCCGGTGGCGGGCAGCCAACTGCTGACCCGGTTTGGTCCGGCGTTATAGGCAGCGGTGGACAGCACCTGGTGGCTGCCGAAGCGGGCCTGCATCTTCTCCAGGTAGCGGGTGCCCAGTTGAATGTTGGTGTCCGGGTCCAGCAGGCTTCCGCTGCTGGTATAGCGAATCTGGAATTCCCTGGCGGTTGCCGCTCCGGTGGCGGGCATCAGCTGCATGAGCCCCAGCGCGCCGGCCCGTGATTTCACGTCCGGCATGAACAGGCTTTCACTGCGCGCGATTCCCATGGCCCAGTTCACGCTGATGCCGGCCTGGTCCGAGGATGTCTTGAATAACTCGAAGAACGCCGGTGGATAACGCAGTTCCAGGTCGTCGTAAAGGCGCTGGCGAGCTGCCGTGGCGATGGCCCGGGAGTGCCACCCCATGCGATGGGCAAGGATGGATGCCTGGATTTGCTCGGTGGGGGAGAGTTTCCGGATAACCGCATCCCATTCCTGTCGGCCGCGGGTGTATAGCCCTGTGGCGAACAATTCTCCGGCCCGGAACAGTTCCTGTTTCCCGGCCAGTTCTTCCAGCAAAAGTTCATCGGCAGGCGTGTTCCGGTGAGAGAACGCATAGGGCAGGCCCAGGGTATCGGCTGCCATGAATCCGTAATAACTACGTTGCTGGGCCAGGGCCATTAGCGCCTGGGTAGCCTGGTCGTTTTTACCCGCGTTCTGCATCGCACGGGCTCCCCAGTATTGCCACACATCCTCACGAGCCAGTTTGTCCGGCATGGCGGCAATCGCACGGCTTACGCTTGGCCAGTCACCCAGGTACAGGGCGGCCCGCGCCCACCATTCCAGGCTGTCCTCATCATGAAAGTCCACAGGCAGCCTGGCCATGCGCTGCATGCTGTTGGGCTGCATATTCTGGGCGGACCAGAATGCGATCTTCCTCTCCATCCCGGCGCGTTGAGCATCGCTGAAACTGAAGTGCTTCCGGTATTTTTTCTTCCAGAGTTTCTGGGCGGCATCCGGGTCGCGTCGTGCGAGGCGCTCAAGGCCGTCCAGGATCAGCGAACGGGCGCGCTCGGAATTCTTGAAGTGTTGCTTGGCCAGTTCACGCCCGGGGTCGCTGGCGATGCGCTTGTACAGGTCCGCCAGGGCTTGCTCGGACTCGGTCAGGGAGCCGGCCAGGTAATCGGCTAACTGGAAATTGCGCTCGGCCAGGGCCAGCGACAGTCTTTTCCGATACCTGGCGCTGTCGAGCACCTTCTCACCGGCCAGCCAGCGAAATAGCGGGTCACATTGCTTGGGTTGGCTGTGGCCCACCGTCCAGAGTTTCAGGGCGGGTTCAATCTGTGTCGTTGACTCTCCGGTTTTCAGTCTTGCGAGTACCGCCTGGCAGTGCAGGGCAGCGTCACTGCCGTTAGCGTAAAAGCCCTGGTATTGATCAAGGAATTCCGACCAGCGCTGTTCTGTGTACAGACGCTGTATCCAGCGCGAGCGCAATCTGGAGGAGGCATAAAGCGAGGGGTGGTGTTCCAGGTAGGCCTCAATCTCCGGGTGGGGCACATCGGCGATGCTCGCGGCCAACCATGCGCCGCGCAGATCATCGCGCAGGGGATAGCTCTCCAGCACAGGCAGTTCTGGCTCCACCCGGGACCAGTCCCCGCGTTCGGCGGCATGCAAGGCGCGCACGAATGCCTCCCGCTGGTCCTGCAGGGACGGCGAATCGGCCAATCCCGCATTGGCGGCGAAACAGGTGGCCAGGCAAAAAAATGTAATCAGTAAAACGTTGCGCATCATGAGTGAGCTTAAGCCACGACTTGTAAGAGTGCGAGGACCTGCCAGAATACTGGCTTATTGGTCTTGGCCGGGACGAGGAGAAATCGGTGGATTGGATAATGCTCGCGAGCTTCCCCGTCCTGGGTCTATTCGCTGGTGTGCTGGCCGGGATGTTCGGTATTGGTGGCGGGCTGGTTATCGTTCCCGTCCTGGTGCTGGTTTTCGGCTATTACGACCTGGCCCCTGACCACCGAATGCACCTGGCTATTGGCACTTCGCTGGGGACCATTATATTCACTTCTGTCTCTTCATTGCTTGCCCATCATCGCAAGCGAGCAGTGTTGTGGCCCACGGTGCGCCGACTGGTGCCGGGAATCCTGGCTGGCGGACTGCTGGGCGCAGCCATTGCCGATTCGGTCACCAACAGGGCCCTGGGTGGCGTATTCGGTCTGTTTGTGGTGACCATATCCCTTTACATGGTCATCGGTCGGCGACCCGAGGCTCATGGGCAATTGCCTGGCTGGCCGGGGCATGTCCTGGCCGGATTGCTGATCGGAACGGTCTCCGCCATGACCGGCATCGGCGGTGGTGCGGTGACTAACCCGTTCTTGCTCTGGCGGGGCGTGAATATTCGCAATTCTGTTGCCACCTCGGCAGCCTGCACCCTGCCAGTCGCCCTGGCATCCGCCACGGGTTTTTTGTTCGCCGGACTGGGTGCCGGTGATCTGCCTGCCGGGGCAACCGGTTATATCTACTGGCCCGCGGTGGCGGGTATCACCCTGGGCAGTGTATTGACTGCCCCCCTGGGCGCCCACTTCGCCCATACCATGCCGGTGGAACAGTTGCGGCGGGGGTTTGCCGTGCTCCTGGTGTTTGTCGGCGCCCGCATGTTGTGGAGAAGCTTCTTTTATTGAGGCAAAAAAAAGCCCGGCCGAAGCCAGGCTTTTTTCCCTGGTGACCCGGTTTAGCGAATGACCAGCACGATGCTGCGATTTGCCCGTCGCAATTGCAGCAACAGGGAGTTTGCATCGCTGGCCGCCTCGGCCAGTTCCTCGGTAGTAGTGACTCGCTGCCGGTTAACTCGCAGGATCAGGTCGTTGGGCCGCAGGCCGTTGGCGAATGCCGGGCTACCTTGTTCAACAGCACTGACCTGTACGCCCTGTGAGCCATCGTAAGCGGCGCTCTCTGGTGTGACGGTCTCGAAACTGGCGCCTGCCAGGCCCGGATGAACATCCCCGGCGCTGACCGGTCCGGCAGCTGACTGGCCCAGCTTGGCGGTGACAGTGCGTTGCTTGCCATCACGTAGCAAGACGATCTTCACCGATTCCCCGGCACCGTGCATACCAATGCGCAGGCGCAGGGATGCGGCATCGGTGACCGCTTCGCCATTCACTGACAGCACCACGTCGCCGGGTTCCAGGCCAGCTTTCTCGGCCGCCGACCCAGGCATGACCTGGGAGACCAGGGCGCCGCCAGAGGTGTTTAGCTTCAGGCTTTTGGCCAGGTCCGGGTCTATGCTTTGCACGCTCACTCCCAGCAGGCCCCGCCGCACCTCGCCGAACTCCAGGATTTGCTCCAGCACGCTGCGGACCATATTGGAGGGGATGGCGAAACCGATGCCGACGCTGCCACCGGAGTTGGAAATCATGGCTGAATTGATACCCAGTAGTTGGCCCTTGAGGTCGATCAGCGCGCCACCTGAGTTACCCATGTTGATGGCTGCGTCTGTCTGGATGAAGTCTTCGTAGTTCTCGTTGTTCAGGCCGGAACGTCCCAGGGCGCTGATGATCCCGGAGGTCACCGTATGCTGTAGCCCAAACGGGTTGCCGATGGCGACCACAAAATCTCCCACCCGCGCTGCACTGGAGTCCGCGATGGGGATTTCGTGAAGGTTATCGGGATCCACTTTCAACACGGCGATGTCGGACAGCGGGTCGCTGCCAATGACTGTGGCATCCAGGGTTCGCTTGTCCAGCAGGGTGATTCGAATTCGGTCTGCCCGGTCCACAACATGGTGATTGGTCAGGATGTAGCCGTTTTTCGCATCTACGATCACACCTGAACCGCCGCCACGAAATTCCCGGTTCTGGCATTGGGGAAACTGGCTGAAAAAAGGATCCGAGCACATTGGGTGCGCCGGTCCGGCCTGGCCCATGACCGCGATATTCACTACGGCGGGTGAAACCCGCTCGACCAGCGGCGCCAGCGTAGGTAGCGCCTGGCCGTCGACAAAGGCAGGCAGCGTTGCGCTGGCCAGATTGCTGAAACTGGTCAGAACCACGGCGACCAGCAGGCTTCGTAGGGTAATAGTCATCAGGATTTACCGCCTTTGAAAATTTTTTAAAATAGGGTTTTCCATGCAGTGGGTAGTAGTAGACCCGACAATTGCCCGCCGGTTCCACTTCCGCTACCGCTGACCGTTGCGCTGAATGCGCCAGATTGTCCACCTACTCTGGGGTTGTCGGCGAGATTTTCAAGCACCTGGTGCCCTGTTTTTCGCTGCCCTGTGGACAAATTGTGGGTAATTTGTGGAAAACAGGTGAACACAAGATATTGTGCTGAAGTATCTTTGACTTAAGCCGTGAAAATTCAATGCTGATTTTAGCTTGATTTTGTAAGTCATTGTTTTATATAAACTAAGTCAATAGCATCTAATTATGTTCAAGTCTTGACATCCGAGCGCTCTGGGAATAGTCTTTTCCCTCGAACACAACATCTTGTGTTTCCCGAATCGAGAATCAAAGCACGGGGATCCAAAAGGATCTTTGGTATCCCTTGCGCTAATAAAAATCGAATTCAGGGGGGCGTGAGAGTCGTATAAATAGCAGTACATGCATTTCTGGGGGCGTCGGGCTGCAATGAAAATCGCTGAAGAATTAGTAAATACGGGGGTGTCTGACATCTCTTTTCAAGCTGCATCACTTGATATCTGGGATAAAAAATATCGCCTCAAGGCGAAAGATGGTCAAAACGTCGACGACACCATTGAGGACACCTATGAGCGTGTCGCCAGGGCGCTTGCCGATGTGGAAGCACCGGAAAAGCGTGAGGAATGGTATGAGCGTTTCGTTTGGGCGCTGAGCCAGGGAGCTATTCCCGCAGGCCGCATCATGTCCAACGCCGGGGCCCAGGACCACAAGCCTGCGACCTCCACCATTAACTGCACCGTCTCGGGCACTATCCGGGATTCCATGCATGACATCCTGGACAAGGTTCATGAGGCTGGACTGACCTTGAAGGCCGGTTGCGGTATTGGTTACGAGTTTTCCACCCTGCGTCCCAAGGGCGCGTACGTATCCGGCGCCGGAGCCTATACCTCAGGCCCGCTGTCCTTCATGGATATCTACGACAAGATGTGCTTCACCGTGTCATCGGCCGGTGGTCGCAGAGGCGCCCAGATGGGCACTTTCGACGTGGGCCATCCAGATGCCATCGAGTTTATTCGCGCCAAGCGCGAGGACGGTCGCCTGCGCCAGTTCAACCTGTCGTTGCTGGTGACCGATGGCTTTATGAAGGCTGTCAAAGACGACGCCGACTGGCCCCTGGCCTTTCCGGTGAGTCATGAAGAAGTGGATGAGGATAGTCTGAACCTGGCCGATCCCAGTTCAGTGATCTGGCGAGAATGGCCCAATCATGACAAGTCTTACGTCATCGATGATGCTGGCCTGGTGGCTTGCAAGGTTTACAAGACCCTGCCTGCCCGTCGCATCTGGGATGTCATCATGTCCTCGACCTACGATTACGCGGAGCCGGGCTTCGTGCTGATCGACAAGGTCAACGAAATGAACAACAACTGGTGGTGCGAAAATATCCGTGCCACGAATCCCTGCGGCGAACAGCCGCTGCCTCCCTACGGCTCATGCCTGCTGGGTTCAGTGAACCTGACCCGTTTCGTGGTCAACCCGTTCACCGAAGAGGCTTACTTTGACTGGGATGAGTACCGCAAGGTCGTGAAGGTATTCACTCGCATGCTGGACAACGTGGTGGAGATCAACGGTCTGCCCCTGGGTCGTCAGCGCGACGAGATTAACCGCAAGCGCCGTCATGGCATGGGTTTCCTGGGACTGGGTTCTACCGTCACCATGTTGACCATGAAGTACGGAAGCGCCGGTTCGGTGGAGTTCACTGAGAAGGTCGCCCGTGAAATGGCGCTGGCTGGTTGGGAAGCTTCCCTGGAACTGTCACGTGAGAAGGGTCCTGCGCCGATTATGACCGAAGAGTTCACGGTCACCGGCGACATGATGCGCAAGCGTCCGGAAATGAAGGATGACGGCATCCAGGTTGGCGACAAGCTGCCCGGCCGTTTGCTGCACGCCCGTTACAGTCGTTACATGCAGCGGGTAGCCGAGCAGGCTCCCGAGTTGGTGGCTGAACTGTCCGAGGTGGGCGCGCGCTTCACCCATCACAGTTCCATTGCACCGACCGGCACGATTTCCCTGTCACTGGCCAATAACGCCAGTAACGGCATCGAGCCCAGCTTCGCTCATCATTATTTCCGTAATGTGATTCGTGAGGGACGCAAGACCAAGGAGAAGGTGGACGTATTTTCCTTCGAGTTGCTTGCCTACCGTGAAATGATTAATGAGCACGCCTCTTCGGACGCAGGCACTGACGTTAACAGCCTGCCTGAGTATTTCATTACTGCTGATGAGGTCAATCCGACACAGCATGTGGACATCCAGGCCGCAGCCCAGAAGTGGGTGGATTCCTCGATTTCCAAGACCGCCAATGTACCCACGGCGTTCCCGTACGAGGACTTCAAGAACATCTATATGTATGCCTACGAACAGGGTCTGAAGGGATGCACGACATTCCGTTTCAACCCCGAGGCATTCCAGGGCGTGCTGGTTAAGGCCAACGACCTGAAGAACACGACCTATGTGTTCACCCTGGATGACGGTACCGAGCTTAAGCTCAAGGGTGACGAAGAAGTCGAATATGATGGTGAGATCCATACAGCGGCGAATTTGTTTGACGCGATTAAAGAGGGTTACTACGGGAAGTTCTAGGAACGAACCCCAGGTAAGCTCCGGAAAGAGTTAGTCAGGAACAGACATGTCACCGCTGGAAAAAAAATGGAAGAAACGCGCCGCCGAGGTCACCTATGCGGCTGATGATTCCACCACCCGTTGGGCAGGTGCGGTAAGCAACCCGCCCGGCGAGGTGTCCGAACCCAAGGCAGCCCGGCCGAAGAAAATCCAGTCCGGCAGCCTGAAGCGCATACGGTAAGTACGCCCACGTAGTCACAAACGGGGATGCTTGCTGAAACAGAGCAACGAGAGAGAACATAGAACTATGACAATCAAGATCGATCACAAGATCGTCGGGTACAAGGTGGAGAAGCCTGAGGAAGCGGCTCCCAAGGTTGATACCAAGGCGACTTCCACGGACGGCAAAGTCATCCGGATGCACGAAAAGCTCGAGCGTCCCGAGATGCTCATCGGTTCAACCTACAAGGTAAAACCCCCGGTAGCTGACCACGCCATGTACGTCACCATTAACGATATATTGCTCAATGAGGGTACGCCCCACGAGAATCGTCGTCCCTTCGAGATTTTTATTAACTCGAAAAACCTGGACCACTACCAGTGGATCGTGGCGCTGACCCGGATTATCTCCGCCGTCTTCCGTAAGGGTGGGGACTCGACCTTCCTGGTGGAAGAGCTCAAGGCCGTGTTCGATCCCCGTGGTGGATACTGGCAGCCGGGCGGCACGTTCATGCCCTCCATAATTGCTGAACTGGGATACATCATTGAAAAGCACATGATCAGCATTGGCCTGATCAAGGATAATGTGCTGGACGAGCACCAGATGAAACTGGTGAATGAAAAGCGTGCCGAATACGAGGCGTCCATGCAGCAAACCGACGCTTTTGCCGACACCCAGTACCCCGAAGGCGCCCAGTTGTGTGGCAAGTGCTCCACCGCTGCGGTAATCATGCTGGATGGATGCATGACCTGCCTGAGTTGTGGCGACAGCAAGTGCGGCTAGCCCGCCAGCTGATGGCCTGAAAAGACGCGGCCTGAGGGTCGCGTTTTTTTTGTCCGCCTTAGTAGTTCCCCGGAGAAACCCTGATGACAGACAAGCCCTCCGCTCCCACCACAACAGATGCTTTATTGCTGGCGTTTCACGCCGGTGAGCTGGAGCAATTGCCGTTCCTGGGACAGCTGATGGATCGGGATGTCTGGGTAATACTGGACAGTCCATGGGATGGCCGTTCGGAACTGCCCGAGGGCGCAAAGATGTTGCTGGTGAACGAGGGGGATGAGTCAGAGCATCGCATGTTGGCGCTGTTTTCCACTCGCAACCTGGCCCAGGAATTCATGCTGGGGGCAGCCGGTTATGAGCACCTGGCCAAGGTTCCCGCCGCCCTGGGAATACTGGCGGTCACCGAGGAGCAGGGCGCGGTGGTGAATCCCAATCGCGACAATGGCTGTCGCATACCGCCACCGGTGGCGGCGTATCTGCGGCGCTCTATCCAGCGCCAGTTGCGGCACTAGACTCCCGCCAGGCGCAGGCTTGCTACCAGGGAAGTTCCTCGCCATTGGCGTGATAGAACCGGCCGCTGGCTTCCATCCCCAGTTCATCAATTCTCGCTATCAGCCCACGGGCGGATTCGTCTGCATCGATCAAGCCGCTATGCCGGGTCATTTCCGTGCGCACGTAACCGGGATGCAGGATCAGCACACAGACATCGTCGCCGGCCAGGTCCCTGGCAAGAGAAACCGCCGCCGAGTTGGCCGCTGACTTGGACATGCGGTAGCCGTAGCTGCCGCCAGAGGTGTTGTCGGCGATGGAGCCCATGCGACTGGTGATGATCGCATAGGTGGAACCCTTTGCCAGGCGCGACCGCAAGGCCTGGGCCAGCAGTACCGGGCCCAGCGCATTGACCTTGAACTGATCCATGATCTGATCGATGGCCGTGTGGTCAATCTTGCCGAGACTCTGGTTGCTGAGAATTCCGGCATTGTTAATGACCAGGTCCAGTGCCAGGTCCCCAAGTCGGTTTTGCAGCAGGGCAAGGTCCTCGGGACGGGTGACATCAATGCCGGACTCTATCCGACAGCCCAACTTCTCAAGCTCTGCCGAGGATTTGCGGACCACGGCGATGACCTGATCACCACGTTCTGATAGTTGGCGGCACAGTTCCAATCCGATTCCCCGGTTGGCGCCGTTAACTAGTACATGTTTCATGCGGGAGGTTCCTGTCTTGATGTCTAGCCCGTTATAGTAGCGCAACGCAGCGCCTGGCTGCGGGAGATAAATCAATGATCCATATTCGATTGGTAGTGATTGCCCTGGCTTGCGCCATGCTATTGGGCTGTTCGACTCAGCAGGCCTATTCCGGGGCGGCAAGGCCCGCTGAGGAGGTAGCGCTGATCAAGGGTGATCCCAAGTTCCGTCTCACCCCGGTGGCTGCCTACCTTCGCAGTGTCGATGACCAGGTCATGGGAGATACCCAGTCCTCGGTCCAGGTATTACCCGGTGAACATGAACTGGTTGTGGATTGTGTGGTCACAACAAGTGGTGACCGGCAACGTGTCCGGCTGCAGATCGTGGTGAAGGCTGGTGAACGGTATCGACTGGAGCCGCAACTCTCAGGCGCTAACCAGGTTTGTGACACGGTGCGCATGATCAAGGAATAAGAACAGGGAGACGAAGTATGGGTATTTGGCCAATTCTGGGGAATGTTCTCTGGTTGGTATGGGGAAGCGGTGTGGCCTGTTTCCTGTTTTGGGGTCTGGCGGGGATTTTGCTGTGTGCAACCGTTATCGGCATTCCGTTTGGCATCGCGGCCTTTCGTATCGCCATGTTCTCCCTGCTGCCCTTTGGCAATACCCTGGCAGATGCTCAGGAGTTGGGTCAGGAGCGGATTACCGGCACCGGCTTTGCCAACCTGCTTTGGTTCCTGTTGGCCGGACTGTGGTTGGCGATTTTGCATGTGATCTGGGGCGTGTTTCACTGCCTGACCATCATTGGTATTCCTTTTGGCCTGGCTCATTTCAAACTGGCCAGGGTATCCCTCGCCCCCCTGGGTAAGCGCTCGGTGCTGGCCGGAGGGATTGGCTAATGGTTGGTGATTTTTCCCGGGGCGCCTCCTATGCCCTGGGTGGCCTGGGACAGTTGACCAATCCGCTGTTGCGGCGATTTGTCATTATTCCCCTGCTGATCAACTTTCTGCTGTTTGCGGTGGTGATCTGGGGCGCCAAGGAATTATTCGCGGCCTGGCTGGACAGTATGCTTTCCTGGCTGCCCGACTGGCTTGGCTTTCTGGACTGGCTGCTGTGGCCAATTTTTATCGTTACGGCAATGTTGATGGTGTTTTACACGTTTACCGTGGTGGCCAATTTGCTGGGTTCCCCCTTCAATGGCCTGCTGTCTGAAAAGGCGGAGCGGGATGTGTTCAAGGGCGCCGAACTGCCTCACACCGGACCCCTCTGGAAAGAAATACTGCGCGCACCCTGGATCGAAGTCCGCAAGCTGTTGTACGTGGTGTTGTGGGTGATTCCCTTGCTGCTGCTGTTTTTGATCCCCGGGGTCAATGCTTTTGCTCCGCTGTGCTGGTGGGCATTTGGTGCCTGGATACTGGCGCTGCAATACATGGACTATCCCTTGTCCAACCACGGTATTAGTTTGCGGCGGCAGCGGGCCTTGTTGGCCCGGCATCGGCCCCTGGTGCTGGGTTTTGGTTCCGCCGTGCTGGTGATGACCCTGGTGCCAATCCTGAATTTCGTGGTGATGCCCGCGGCCGTCATCGGCGCCACCTGTATGTGGTCTGAACTGCTTCGTCCCCGGATCGACGCAGAGTAGGCCTCAAGACCCCCAGTATCCGTTACAATCCCGTGCATTCGCGCCCCATCATCCGGGGCGTCATGACACGGGAGATTTTCATGAAAACCAGATTGTCCGTACTGTCGGTATCCGCCCTGCTGGTGCTGGGTGCCTGCGGTAAGCAGCCAGCCGATGCGCCTGCCACCTCAGAGGCCCCCGCAGAGGTGACCCTGACCGAGAGTCAGCAATACGCCGAGCAGCGGGTGGGCATTTACGCTCCCTTCAAGCTGACCACCGACGTGAGCGAATTCAGTCCTGCCAAGCGGGAAATGATCACGTTGCTCATCGAAGCTGCCACCATCATGGATGATCTGTTCTGGCGCCAGGCCTGGGGCGACAAGGCTGCCCTGCTGGATAACCTGGATCATGAGCCAAGCCGACGCATGGCGGAGATGAACTATGGTCCCTGGGACCGACTGGCCGGCGACCGCCCATTCATTGACGGCGTGGGTGAGAAGCCCCTGGGCGTAACCTTCTATCCCGAAGATATGACCAAGGAAGAGTTCGAGGCTGCTGACCTTGAAGGCAAGGACAGCCTGTACACCATCCTCAAGCGTGACGAGAGCGGCGCCCTGAAAGTCGTGCCCTATTCACAGGCCTTTGCTCCCGAGCTGACCCGTGCGGCGGGATTGCTGAACCAGGCAGCCGAGCTGGCTGAGGATCCGGGTTTTGCCAACTACCTGCGTCTGCGTTCACAGGCATTGCTCAGCGATGACTACATGGCCAGCGACATGGCCTGGATGGATATGAAGTCCAACACCGTTGACCTGGTGTACGGCCCCATCGAGTCCTATGAGGACAAGCTGTTCGGTTACAAGGCCAGCTTCGAAGCCTACGTGCTGATCAAGGACGTGGCCTGGAGCGAGCGCCTGGCCCGCTATGCGTCGTTCCTGCCGGAACTGCAGGCCGGTCTGCCCGTGCCCGATGCGTACAAGGCCGAGGAGCCGGGTACGGATTCTGATCTGAACGCCTATGACGTGGTGTATTACGCCGGTGATTGCAATGCCGGATCCAAGACCATCGCCATCAATCTGCCCAATGATGAGACCGTGCAGCTGGCCAAGGGTACCCGTCGTGTTCAGCTGAAAAATGCCATGCGCGCCAAGTTCGACAACATCCTGGCGCCGATTGCCGATGAGCTCATTGCGGCGGACCAGCGTCGGCACGTTGTCTTCGATGCCTTCTTCGCCAACACCATGTTCCACGAGGTGGCCCATGGCCTGGGTATCAAGAACACCCTGAACGACAAGGGCCTGGTGCGCACCGCATTGCGTGACCTGGCCAGCGCCATGGAAGAGGGCAAGGCGGATGTGCTTGGCCTGTACATGATCAAGAGCCTGTACGAAAAGGGCGAGATCAAGGAAGGCGAGTTGATGGACTACTACGTGACTTTTGTCGCCGGTATCTTCCGCTCGGTTCGTTTCGGTGCCTCCAGTGCCCATGGTCGCGCCAACATGGTCCGTTTTAATTACTTCCAGGACCGCGGCGCCTTCAAGCGCGATGAGCAGACCGGTCGTTACAGTGTAGACAAGGCTGCCATGGACGAGTCCATCGCCGGCCTGTCCCGCCTGATCCTGACCCTCCAGGGAGACGGTGATTACGAGGGCGTGACGGCGATGATGAAGGAGATGGAGTTAGTCAGGCCATCACTGCAGTCCGACCTGGATCGGCTTACCGATGCCAATATTCCTGTGGATATCGTTTTTGAGCAGGGTATAGAGGCGCTGGGTCTTTAAAAAAATGAGGCCTCCGTCCTTGCGGGGACGGAGGCCTCACCGGTATATTCTGCCAAGTTGCCTCAAACGGAACGTAGTAAATGAGCCGAAGTTTTTCTGCCTGTGCTGGCAGTGTCGAAGGTGAAAGCCGTGGCTGACAGGAATCCAGCCAAGCCAGCCAATCTGCAGCGCCGCACCCTGCTTAGGGGTATGGCGGCGGGTTTGTTGACTACCGGTCTTATGCCGGTCAAGGCCTCGGCGGCAGAACGTGCCGACCGGGTGGTGGTGCGCAAGGCTCAACGCAAGGTTGAGCTTTACCGGGGCGAAAGAATTATCCGCAGCTTCAAGTGTTCGCTGGGATTGTCGCCTACCGGCCCCAAGAAACGGGAAGGGGATTTCCGCACTCCAGAGGGCAATTACTATCTGGATACCCGGAACTTCGATAGCGATTATTTCCTTTCGATTCGCATTTCCTATCCGAATGAGGACGACCAGGTCTGGGCGCAGCAAAACGGCGTGAGTGCTGGCAATTACATCATGATTCACGGCTTGCCCAACCAGATGGAAAGGCCTCCGTCCTACTACACGAGTCGCGACTGGACTAACGGCTGTATCGCGGTAAGCAACGCCGATATCGTGGAAGTCTGGATGCTGACGGATTACCTGACACCTATAGAAATACTGGCCTGATCCGGGCCATTTTCCTTTCGAAAGGCCGATTTTCTCCCCATGCCCCGAGGTTTGCAGGTGTGACCCAGTTCCTGTGAGTCCTGCACTGTCTTTGCCAGACTAATGTCCAGGTATCAGGAGATAAATCTGATGGAAGGCAAATTTAGCAAGACACTGATCGGCTCCGGCAGTGGCCCCGTTTCTCCGTCCAATGCTGGCGATAAAGAGGGATGGGAAGCCTATCGACGCTGGCTGGCGCAGGTGTCCACCCCGGGCGCGCGTCCTCGTAACGAGACTTTATCCCTTTATTCCTGGGCGGGATATCGTGAATGGGTGGCAAAGGTTCGCAAGGAATGGGAAGAATAACAGCCCCTACGAGGCGGCGTGTTGTGCAGCCCCATGGTCTTTCTAAAGCGCCTTTTTTCGTCTAATCCCCAGCAGTAATCCGGCCTGGCTTTCATCTGAAAATTCAATCACTTGCAATATGTAAAATCCGGCAAAACCGGAACAAGTTTGCTAACCCGTGAACGCGCTCACATTTCTAATCCAGCATGGCGACTATAGTTACAACTCGGTTGTCCAATCTACGGAAATCCAAGAGTGAATTACAAAACAAATACAGTTGAATGCTTCGAGTACTACGGCAACGACCTGTTTCCGCTGGAGTGGGTAACCCACGCCATTGACGCGGCGCGAACGGTTTTTGATCGTCACTCCGAAATGGATCGGCTAGAGGCCGAACGCCTGGCAAAATTGCGTCCCTCCATGGACTGGTTCTCCAAGGAAAACTAGTTCCGTATTATTCGGCCCCCACTTTCGGTGGGCTGGCCGGCAGAGGACGTCGTTGCCCAGGCCCGCGGCCCGGAATTTCGCCGGTGCTGCCCCGACTCCTCCATAAAAAACCCCAACAGTTTTTCAGCAAGCGACTGGCGCGCAGCATCTGCCATGCATGGTGGGTCTTGAATTTGTCATTGATGGCCCCATCTCTGGCGTTCCGATGTTGATCATTTAACCAAACGGATGACCATGACTGACAAGACCCAGACCCTCGGCTTCCAGGCCGAAGTTAAGCAATTGCTTCACCTGATGATTCATTCCTTGTACAGCAACAAGGAAATCTTCCTCAGGGAACTCATCTCCAATGCCTCGGACGCCCTTGATAAGTTGCGTTTCGAAGCCCTTGAGCGGCCCGAGTTGCTTGGGCAGCAGACCGATCTCGATATCAAGGTTGAATATGATGCCGAGGCTGGCACCCTTACGGTACGCGACAGTGGTATCGGCATGAGCCGGGAAGAGGTTATTACCAACCTGGGCACTATCGCCAAATCAGGCACCAGTGAATTTCTCCAGGGTCTGACCGGTGATGGCAAGAAAGACGCCCAGCTAATTGGCCAGTTCGGAGTCGGGTTCTATTCCGCGTTTATCGTTGCAGACCGTGTCCAGGTCAACACCCGCAGCGCTCTTGCCGGCGCCGACGAGGGCGTCAGCTGGGAATCGGACGGAGAGGGTGAATTTTCCATCTCCCCCTTGCAGCGTGAACAGCGTGGAACCGAAGTTATCCTGCATCTCAAGGCCGATGAGAAGGAGTTCGCCAACGGTTTCCGTTTGCGCTCGCTGGTTCGCAAGTACTCGGACCATATTGCGTTCCCGGTGTTGATGCTCAAGGAAAGTGCTGAAAAGACCGAGGGTGAGGCTGAATACGAAAGCGTTAATTCCGCCACCGCCCTGTGGACTCGTAGTCGAAGCGATATCAAGGACGAGGAATACACCGAGTTTTACAAGCACATCTCTCACGATGTGGAAGAGCCACTGACCTGGAGTCACAACCGGGTTGAAGGCAAGCGGGAATACACCAGCCTGTTGTATGCGCCTTCCCATGCGCCCTTTGACCTGTGGAACAGGGAATCTCCCCGGGGGCTGAAGTTGTATGTGCAGCGGGTGTTCATCATGGACAACGCCGAACAGTTCCTGCCCCTGTACCTGCGTTTCATACGCGGCGTGCTCGACAGCAGTGACCTGCCGCTGAATGTCTCCCGGGAGTTGCTGCAGAGTAATCCGGCGGTGGAGGCCATGCGTAATGCGGTCACCAAGCGCGCGCTGGATATGCTGGCCAAGTTGGCCCGTGACGATCAGGAAAAATACCAGCTGTTCTGGAACGAATTCGGCCAGGTCCTCAAGGAAGGCACGGTGGAAGATGCCGCCAACTCGGAGGCAATTGCCGGGCTGCTTAGATTTGCCACCACCCATGGCGTTGACGCTGTGCAGAACCAGTCCCTGGCCGACTATGTGTCACGCATGAAGGAAGGGCAGGAGCATATCTATTACGTGGTGGCTGACAGTCATCACGTGGCTCGCAACAGTCCTCAACTGGAAGGTCTGATCAAGCGGGATGTGGAAGTGCTCTTGCTTAGCGATCGAATCGACGACTGGCTGGTAACCCACCTGGGTGAGTTCGAGGGTAAGAAATTCAAGGACGTCACCCGGGGCGACCTGGGCCTGGATGCCATGGAAGACGAAGCCGAGAGGCAGACACGGGAAAAGTCTGCGGAAGAACATCGCGGTGTTCTTGATGGCCTGGCCAAGGCGTTGGAAGGAAAGGTTGAGTCGGTGCGGGCCAGTTCCCGATTGACCGAATCTCCCGCCTGCCTGGTGGTGGATGAGGATGATATGGGCGCCCAAATGCGTCGCCTGATGCAGATGGCGGGCCAGGAAGCCCCCGAGGCCTTGCCGATTCTCGAAGTGAACCTGGAGCACCCGTTGGTCCAGCGCCTGGAGTCCGAATCGGAGTCGGCACGCTTTGATGACCTGGCCGGGGTTCTGCTGGACCAGGCCAATCTTGCCGAGGGTGGACGCCTGGAAGATCCCGCCGGTTTTGTGAAACGCCTGAACCGACTGCTGCTGGAGCTCTCCAGCTAGGCTGGTCATTAGTATTGCCATTGGGCTGCAGGGGCGGTGTAGACTTGCCCCTTCAGCCCAGCGGCGGCGCTTTGATCGAATCAAGGCGCCGCTTACCTGGCGTATATCCTTCTCAAGTGCGACATGGAGTGACCGTGACCACCAGCCCTAGAGTCAGCCGGAATATTGTTCTATTTTTGTTATGCGCCGGGTTGGCAGCCTGCAACCCGATTGCGGTTAAACCTGAGCCGGCAGCAGAGCCAGTGTACGACGCCGGTACCCGACACCCGGATGCACCGTTGGAACTGGAACAGTTCGGGCGGCTTGGTGGTCCCTGGGATTGCTCTATCTATTACCTGCAGCAGGATGGCAGTTGGCAGCCTCGCACCGGCGGCGCACGCTGGACGTTCAGTTACGCCCTGGGCGGCTATGCGATTACCGATATCTGGGAGCCCGAGCCTGATGAGGACTATCCGGGTAGCATCGGCATGAATATGCGGGTGTTCGACAGCAAGGCCGGATTGTGGCGGATTGCCTGGACCACCGCGGACCAGGCCCGGTTCGACTTGTATGAGGCCAGCGATGAAGATGGCGACATCATCATGTGGGGCCAGGGTACTGATCACCAGGTCAGGGTGACGTTCTACAACATCAGACCTGAACAGTTCGACTGGAAGTATGAGTTCTCCGCCTCGGATGACGGAACGTTGTGGACCGAGGTGGCACGAATGAAATGCCTGCGGCCGGGAATGGAACCGGCAGTCCTCAATGGCAGCCCCGCCACGCTAGCTACTGGCGAGGAATGATCCGGGGATCGAGAGGCGAAAGACCAAAGGGAGTAAGCATGGGCGACGAAAAGGAAAAGCGCCGGGAGAGCCTGACCCCGGAGCAATACAAGGTGACCCAGGAAGCGGCAACCGAAAGGCCCTTCACAGGGAAATACCTGAATCACAAGGAGCAGGGCACATACACCTGCGTGGTCTGCGATGCGCCGTTATTTGGTTCCGATACCAAGTACGATTCCGGGTCGGGCTGGCCGAGTTTCTGGGGTACAGTGGCCGGTGAGTCGGTAACGGTGAAGCGGGACATCAGCCTTGGCATGATTCGCGATGAACTGTTGTGCGCAGGCTGCGACGCCCACCTGGGGCACGTGTTTGAGGATGGACCACAGCCTACCGGTTTGCGATATTGCATAAACTCGGCGTCGCTGGGTTTTCACAAGAACGAGGATAAAGAATGAAATTTTCTACCATAGCTGCGGTTCTGGTCATCCTGTTGGGCCTTGGTGGTTTGGCAGGTTGCGGTGAAAAGACCGTGGAAGCAGTTGGGACGCCAGCGCCCCAGGGAGAGCAGACGATGAATATTGACGTTATACAAACCGGCGAAGGCGAGGCCATCCAGGCTGGGCAAACCGCAGTGGTTCATTACACCGGCTGGTTGCATGATCCCGCGGCGGAAGATAATCGCGGAGAGAAATTCGACAGCTCCCGGGATCGCGGACAGTCGTTCAGCTTCCCGTTAGGTGCCGGTCGCGTTATTCGAGGCTGGGATGAAGGGGTTGCCGGCATGCTGGTTGGCGAACGCAGGATTCTTACGATCCCTGCGGAGATGGGCTATGGGGCTCGAGGTGCTGGCGGCGTTATTCCGCCCAACGCGACGTTGATTTTTGACGTGGAATTGTTGGGGATCAAGTAATCGAAAAGACAGGGGGCCGGTTCTGACAGCCGGCCGCCGTTTGCAATATGGGCTTCCGGTTTCGAGACCGGGGTTGCCAGTAAAGGCCGGGGTACTGCCCCGGCCTTTTTTATTATTTCCAGCGCAGTGCCGGATTCAGGGAATACACGCCGGTCAGGCTCGCGGTGGCCAGAACGTGGCCTTCAATCGCCGCCAGTACGTCCTGGCCAGTGAAGTTTCCCTCGACCGGGCAGCGCTCCAGATCCGTCGCGAACAAAAGAAAATTATAGTGATGAAGAATCTCGTCATTCCATGGCGGGCAGGGTCCGTCATAGCCCAGGTAGTCACCGCCCATCTCAGGGTCGCCTGCGAACCAGTTGGTGTAGTCATTCAATCCCTGGCGTGATCCGGCAGGGCCTGCCGGTTCGCGCTTGCCTTTCGGGGTGATGCCCGAGGATGCGGCGCCTGCGGCTATGCCCGCAGTATCCGGGGGAATGTCTACCATGACCCAGTGATAAAAATCGCAGCGGGGCAGGGATGCCGGGACAGTGCGTCCTTCCTGGTTTACATCGTCGGGTTTGGTCGGTACATCCGGGTCCACGCATATCAATACCAGCGAGCGCGTGCCTTCGGGGACGTCCGCGAAACCAAGTTGTGGATTGCGGTTCTCGCCCATCTGGACGTGGCCTTGTTTAGCGGGAACGCAGAAGCAAAACTCTTCCGCCATGGGCGCATAGTCGACGATGGATTGGCTTTCAAGGCGCATGGTGTTTCTCCGGGTCCAGGTTGAAATCGGGCCAACTCGGCCTTCCTCCCGACTCATGATAGACCAAAGACACTTTTTCGGCTTATTGGATGGGTTGATCCTGCCCCCATCCGGTGTGAACAACGTTAGAATAGGCGTATAGAAAGACTTTTTTGCCCCTGCGTGGGCCTGCTGGAGTTCCGAGCTTGAACGAACATGATCTGGTGATTTTGCTGGTATCAGTGATGGCCCTGGGTGTGGCTTCCCAATGGGTCGCCTGGCGTCTGCACATACCTGCCATCGTATTGCTGGCATTGGCGGGATTGATCGCGGGGCCGATTACCGGCCTGGTGGATCCTGCTGAAGATTTTGGTGACCTGTTCAGGCCTGTTATCAGCCTGTGTGTGGCGATTATCCTGTTTGAAGGGGGCCTGAACCTTTCGCTTAGCGACCTGAAGACCGCGAAAACCGGGGTAAGGCGGCTTGTGTACCTGGGCGCGCCCCTGGCCTGGTGTTTCTGCACGGCCTCGGCACATTTTATCGGCGGACTGAGTCTTCCCGTATCGCTGGTCTTCGGGGCGATCATGGTGGTTACCGGACCGACCGTCATCATGCCCCTGCTACGCCAGGCCCGGCTGAATCGTCGCACCGCCTCCTACCTCAAGTGGGAGGGCATCGTGAATGATCCCCTGGGCGCCCTGCTGGCAGTGCTGGTCTTCCAGTTTTTTATCTATGCGGGAGAAGGCTCGAGCTGGGTGGTCGTGCTTAAGGGCGTGGGCATGGCCTTGCTGGCCGGCGTGGTGCTGGGCGGCGTAGTGGGTTGGGCAATTGGTGTGTCGCTGAGGCGTGGCTGGGTGCCTGAGTTTCTCAAGTCGCCGGTGATGCTCTCTGCGGTGCTGGCCGTTTATGCATTCGCAAATTCCTTGCAGAACGAGGCCGGCCTGTTGGCGGTGACCATCATGGGCATGGTGGTGGGCAATATGAACTTGCCTGGCATCAACGACATGAAGCGTTTCAAGGAATACATCACGGTGATGCTGGTATCTGTGGTCTTCGTGATGCTGACCGCCGACCTGGATTTCGCACTGCTTCGATCGGTTGACTGGCGAGCAGGACTGCTGGTGTTTGTGGTCCTCTTCGTGGCCCGTCCAGTGGCTATCATGCTGGCTACCACGGGTAGCGACATGAAGTTCGAGGACCGGGTGTTGCTGAGCTGGATCGCACCACGGGGAATCGTCGCCGCGGCAACCGCGGGCTTGATGGGGCCGCGTATGGCTGCGGCGGGATATACCGATGCGGTGGTCTTGCTGCCCCTGGTATTCATGGTAATTTTCGCTTCCGTTTTCCTGCATGGCAGCACCATTGGCTGGCTTGCCAGGCGCCTGGGGCTGGCCTCCAAGGAGCGCGACAGCGTGCTGCTGGTGGGTGCATCGCCCTGGGGAATAGAGCTGGCGCGCACCCTTGAGTCCATGAAGATCAAGGTATTGGTGGCTGATAACTCGTGGCACAATCTGCGTCCCGCAAGGCTGGCCGGTATCTCGGTGTTCTACGGTGAAATTCTGTCCGAGTTTGCCGAGGAGTCCATGGAAATCAGTCATATCCAGACTGTCCTGGCTGCGACAAGCAATGATGCTTACAACGCACTGGTGTGCACTACCGTGGCGCCGGAAATCGGCAGGGAAAAAGTGTTTCAATTGCCCATGGGCTCCTCTGCCGAGGATGATCCCCGTGCAGTGTCCAGGCCCAGGCGCGGGCGTATCGCGTTCGATTCAGAAGCCTTGTTTGAGCAACTCTGGCGCTGGCATGTGCGGGGTTGGACCTTTTACAAGACTCGTCTGACGGACACCTTCACTTACAGCGACTTTCTTGGCGACCACCCCTCAGAGGCGATCAATATTTTGCTGGTGCAGGATGATCGGAAGGTGCGTTTCCTGGACGCGGAAGACCAGTTAGAACCCCAGTCAGGAGATGTGATTGTGTACTACGCGCCCAAGCGCGAAGAGCGCGAGCCAGAACCAGAATTGGCTACGGAGATTGAGGTTTAGGTATGTCGCGGACTGAAGTTGAAACCCTGAGTATTGACGGTCCTGCCGGCGCTCTGGAGGCTATCCTGGAGGATCCGGGGCTGGATTCGGAGCGGGTTGCGGTGGTGTGTCATCCCCATCCCCTGCATGGCGGCACCATGCAGAACAAGGTGACTCACACCCTGGCAAGGACCTTCAACAAGCTTGGCGTGCCGGCGTTTCGTTTTAATTTCCGCGGGGTTGGGCACAGTGCTGGCGGTTACGACGAGGGCGAGGGTGAGACTGCGGATGCACTGGCGGTACTGGATTATGCGAGCAAGCGTTTTCCGGGTCGCAAGCTTTGGCTGGCCGGCTTTTCCTTTGGCGCAAGGGTTGCCCTGAAGGCGGCCGCTCAACGTGAACTGGACTTGCTGATTACTGTTGCACCGCCCATAGGTCGGATGGATATGTCCGGTATTGCCCAGGCGAAATGTCGCTGGATTGTCGTCCAGGGCGACAAGGACGAACTGGTGGATGCCGATGCCGTGGTTGAATGGGTGGACTCCCTTGAGCCGGGTCCGGAACTGATGATGTTCGAGGACGTGGATCATTTTTTCCATGGCCAACTGGTGGCATTGCGTGAAAGTTTGCTGGTGGCTCTGGGTGAGGAACAAGGCGAATGATTGAGTCGATAAAGAATTTCTGGAGTCTGGCATTCCCGGAAAAGACCGAAGACGCTGCTGATCGCGAGCATGGTTTGAACATGATTGCTGCTGCATTGATGGTGGAAGTGGCCCGGGCCGATTTTCGCGAGGACGTGGTCGAAAGCGAGCGTATTTTTGAGCTGCTCAAACACGAGTTCAAGCTCAGTCCGGAGGAAACTGAGTTGCTGATGAACCGGGCGACCCAGGAAGTGGATGAGGCGGTGTCGCTTTACGACTTCACCCGGGTAATGAATGACAAGTTGTCAGAGCAGGAAAAGCGCCGGGTGCTCCGACTGATGTGGCAGGTGGCCTTTGTTGACCAGCATTTGCACCGTTATGAAGACCACCTGATCCGCAAGGTGGCGGAACTGGTGTACGTGCCTACGGTTGAGATGTTGCGGCTGCGACACGAGGCGGAGGAAGAATCCAGGGCCCGGGCTGACAGCTAGGGAATAAAAAAAGGCCCCGAATTCGGGGCCTTTTTTAAATCTGCAGGTGCTGGACCTGTCAGACCATATCTTTCAGACCCTTCAGAGGCTGAACCTTAACGACTTTGCGTGCAGGTTTGGCTTTGAAAGTAGTCTCTTCGCCGGTGAAAGGATTAATTCCCTTGCGAGATTTGGTGGCAGGCTTTTTCACGACCTTCACTTTCATGAGGCCAGGAACAGTGAACACACCAGGTCCACGCTTGCCTACGTTCTTTTTGATCAGTCCGTTGAGGGATTCGAATACCGCGCCAACGTCCTTGCGGGTAAGTCCAGTCGCATCAGAAATGTGAGCAAAAATTTCTGATTTTGTGGGTGGTTTTGCCGCGGCAGCGGTCTTCTTTGTGGCAGCCATTTGAAAATCTCCTGTCTTTGAAATGTTTTAGCCCCAAAATCAGGCGAAAACTGTGTTATTACCGCTGAAACATAGCATATAGATGGCGCTCGTATAATAAAATTATGGGGTTTCGGCGAAAAAAAATTCAATCTCGGCAAATGCCTACCCTGTAGAGGTTAAATGGCGATGCCTAGTGGTCGAAAAACTGCTTCTTGTAACGGACGGTCAAGGTCCTGGATTCGCCCTCGGGGATGGCCGAAATATCAAAAATTAACATCTCTGCATTGGCGACATTCAGTTCCCCAATATAGTAGATCGCCTCGCCTTCGGTGATCAGTCGCATGTCCACGGATTTGAGCTGACCGGTCAGGTTTACCACCTTCGCTGTAACCGTCGCATTCACCGCAGTCCCAGTGGCTCCCTCGTTCTTGCGCAGGATGCTGATATTAATCATCGCCCTGTTAGGGCTGCGGGTGATGCCGTAGGACTTGGCAATTGCCGGTGCAATCTGGTCTGTACTGATAGCGTTGTAATGCAGGACGTAGTCTCCGAATTCCTTGTAATTGAGTTCTTCGGAAATCTGGGCTGGCGCGCCTGATCTGGCCGATCCGCCCTCTCCCGGGCCGGGGCCACAAGCAGTTATTGCTCCGGTTAGACAGAGAATAAATAGTAATCGGGTCCAGATACTAGTCGACATTCAATATCTCCTTTGGGCGGCGTCGCAGCGCTTATGCGCAGTCTTTCCGTTTCTGCATGTTTTCCTTTGTCATCCCTGGCGGCTAGCCCGGAGAGACGGAAAATCTGTCTGTAATGTCTACTATAGACCAGAAGTTCTAGAGATTAACAAGCTCGGTCAGTACTTCGGGCAGTTCCGGTGGCGGGCTGATACTGACGGTTTTTTCTCTTCCCCTGTGTCCGCGGACGATGTCAATTCGCGATTTTGCTACGCCGAACAGGTCTGACAAGTAACGTATCAGTGCTTCATTTGCCTTGCCATCCACCGGGGCCGCGGTGATTTTCAACTTCAGACGTTGGTTGCTGATGCCCACCACCTGGTTCCTGGACGCACGGGGAATGATACGCACGTCAATCAGGAGACTCTCGGCGTCCCGGCTCAGCCAGTTCATATCAACGCAAGGCGATGAGCAGGAACTGCAGTCCCAGCAGTAGCACCAGAACGGAAAGGTCCAACCCGCCCAGCGGGGGGATCACTTGCCGCACAGGCCGCAGCAGCGGTTCACACAGGCGGGTCAACAAACCTGCTATCGGGTTTTGACCTTGTGGACCAATCCAGCTCAGCAAGGCGTAGACAAACAGGGCGAAAAAGTAAAACCGCAGAATCAATCGCAGCAATTCCATCAATGCGAATAACAGCAACGGCAGCATTCCGGGAAAGGCGGTTCCGTAAAAGGCGCTTTGTAGCCCCCATAAGGCCAGCACGGCAGCCCACTGGAGCAGCACGATGATGATAAGGGTGGGCATATCGATCTTGCCCCAGGAGGGGATGATCCGTCGGGCCGGAATAACCAGGGGATTTGTCAGGCGTAAAATGGCCTGGGAAATTGGGTTGTAGAAATCCGCGCGCACCATTTGCAGAAGTAATCGCAGCACGAACGCCAGGATTACCAGTCCAAACAATGTGTTGAGTAGGAAGAAAATGGCTTCTTTCACGTGTTCCCCAGAAAATTAGTGTTCAGTTCGAAGATGATCGGAGTAACTTACTCCTGGCCGAATTCCCGGGCAATCTCGCGACCCCGGTCGCGGGCGCCGGTCAGGGCGTTATCCACGATTTCTCTCAGCCCGGCTTTTTCGAAAATCTCCAGTGCCGCTGCAGTGGTGCCGCCGGGTGAGGTGACATTCTTGCGCAGCTGGGCCAGGTCCTGGCCGCTTTCCAGGGCCATGCGTGTTGCGCCCGCGCCGGTGTGTAGCGCCAGGGCCCAGGCAACTTCCATGGGCAGTCCCAGTACTCTTGCGCTGTGTTCCATGGCTTCCATGAAAAGGAAAAAGTAGGCAGGCCCCGATCCGGAGACAGCGGTGACCGCGTCCATCAGGTCCTCTTGCTGGACCCAGATGACGGCTCCTACCGCTTCGAGGATTTTTTGCGCCTGGCCGCGTTGGGCATTACTGGCGGCAGGGTTGGCATGCAACGCAGTGATCCCGTGGCGAATCAGGCAGGGACTGTTTGGCATGGCCCGGACAATCGCTATGTCATCGCCCAGCCAGGACTGCATGCTGCTGATTTCAATTCCCGCGGCGATGCTCACTACCAGGGGGCGGTTTTTTTGCACGACGTTGCGCAGTTCCCTGGTGACCTGGGCCATGACTTGCGGTTTCACCGCCAACACCAGTACATCCACCGAGGCGGCAAGTTCTGCATTGTCTGCCAGGGTCTGCACGTCATACCGATGGGAGACCAGCTCGCGCTGTGAGGCGTTGGGGTCGGCAACCAGGATCATGTCTGTGGGCATTCCGGTGGTGACAAGTCCACCGATCATTGCCTGGGCCATATTTCCGCCGCCGATGAATCCGATTTTGATGTCCATGAGATGTCGTTCCCTTTTCCTAGGTGGCGATCCGCTTGCCGAAAACCGCTGTGCCAATGCGCACCATGGTGGCTCCCTCGGCGACCGCAGCCTCCAAATCACCGCTCATTCCCATGGAGAGGGTATCCATGTTGATGCCGAGTCGGCCAATTTCCCGGCTGAGGTCAGAGAGAATATGAAAATACCCCCGTTGGACGGCCATGTCCTCACTCTCCGGGGGCAGGCACATCAGCCCTCGAAGGCGAAGCCGGGGCAGGGAGCTGATTTGCCTGGCCAATTCGGCCACCTGGTCGCAAGGTGCGCCGGCCTTGTTGCCTGGATCGCCTACATTGACTTGGATGCAGACATTCAGGGGAGGCAGGGAATCGGGGCGTTGCTCATTGAGTCTCTGGGCAATCTTGAATCGATCTACCGTGTGAACCCATTGAAATTGCTCGGCAATTGGCCGGGTCTTATTGCTCTGAATCCGTCCGATGAAGTGCCAGGTTAGCGGGAGATGGGCCAGTTCCGCCTGTTTTGGAAGTGCTTCCTGAAGAAAATTTTCGCCAAAATCTTTCTGGCCGGCATCCCAGGCCTCGGTGACATCCGTCGCTGGATGCTTCTTGCTAACCGCCACCAGGCGTATTTCGCCAGGGTTACGGTCACAGGACTGGGCCGCTTGGGCGATTCTTTTCTGGACACTCAATAGGTTATTCGTGATGTTCGTCACTTTTAGTCGTACCCCGGTTCGTTATACTCTGCCAATATAAAGGGGAGTTATGTCAACTCGTACAGAGTTCTCGTAGCTAGTCCAATGGCTAAGTAAAGGATAGGCAATGGCCGTAGATATCACTCAATTGCTCTCGTTTGCAGTTAAGAACAACGCCTCTGATTTACATCTGTCTGCCGGTGTACCACCGATTATCCGTGTGGACGGCGATGTGAAGAGGGTAAATATGCCAGCACTGACGCACAAAGAAGTGCATAGCATGGTGTATGACATTATGAACGATAAGCAGCGCAAGGATTACGAGGACTTTCTGGAAACGGATTTTTCCTTCGAAATTCCCAATCTTGCGCGCTTCAGGGTTAACGCCTTCAACCAGAACCGTGGCGCCGCCGCGGTGTTCAGGAACATCCCCACGGAAATCCTGAGCCTGGACGATCTGGGCGCACCCAAGATTTTCAAAGATATCTCCATGCAGCCCCGCGGTATTGTCCTGGTAACAGGGCCTACCGGTTCAGGTAAGTCCACCACCCTTGCGGCCATGGTCAACTACATCAACAACACCAAGCCCGATCATATTATTACCATCGAAGATCCCATTGAATTCGTCCACGAGAGTGCCAAGTCGCTGATTAACCAGCGTGAGGTACACAAGGACACCCTGGGATTCACCGAGGCGCTGCGCTCGGCGTTGCGAGAAGATCCCGACGTGGTACTGGTGGGCGAAATGCGCGACCTGGAAACTATCCGGCTCGCCCTGACCGCGGCTGAGACCGGTCACCTGGTGTTTGGCACCCTGCACACCAGTTCCGCTGCAAAGACCATCGACCGTATTGTGGATGTGTTCCCGGCGGCGGAAAAAGACATGGTGCGTGCCATGCTGTCGGAATCCCTGCGTGCAGTTATTTCCCAGACCCTGCTCAAGAAAACTGGCGGGGGCCGAGTGGCTGCTCACGAGATCATGATTGGTACGCCGGCTATCCGGAACCTGATTCGCGAGGGCAAGATCGCCCAGATGTACTCGGCCATCCAGACCGGCCAGGCTGCGGGAATGCAGACCCTGGACCAGTGCTTGCAGGAATTGCTGCGCAAGGGCCTGATCAGTCGCGAAGAAGCCAGGTTCCGCGCCACGAATAAAGAATCTTTCTGAGAAACCGGGTTCAGGGCCGGTAGACCAAGGATACGGAGAAACAAATGCAAAAAGACCAAGCAATTCGCCTGATGCGCGATCTGTTGAGCCGGATGGTAGAAAAGGACGGCTCGGATTTGTTCATCACCGCGGGATTTCCCCCAGCAATCAAGGTGGATGGCAAGATTCTTCCAGTGTCCGAGAGGCCATTGACCCCGGATCAAAGCGCCCTGATTGTTCGCTCCATCATGAACGATGGTCAGCGCAAGGAATTTGATGCAACCAAGGAATGTAACTTCGCCATCAATCCGACTGGCATTGGTCGCTTTCGCGTGAGCGCGTTTGTACAACAGGGCTCCATTGGCGCCGTGTTGCGTACGATTAACACCACGATCCCTACTCTAGACTCTCTGGGGCTTCCAGAGGTGCTTAAAGAAGTATCCATGGTCAAGCGTGGCCTGGTGATCCTGGTAGGTGGTACCGGTACCGGTAAGTCCACCTCACTGGCTGCCATGGTGGATCATCGCAACAAGAATTCACGGGGTCACATTGTCACGATTGAGGATCCTATCGAGTACGTCCACACACACCAGGGCTGTGTCATAACCCAGCGTGAGGTGGGCATTGATACCGAAAGCTGGGAGAACGCGCTGAAGAACACACTGCGCCAGGCTCCTGATGTGATCCTGATTGGCGAGATTCGCGATCGGGAGACCATGGAGTACGGCATCCAGTTTGCCGAAACCGGGCACTTGTGTATGGCGACCTTGCATGCCAACAGCTCCAACCAGGCCCTGGATCGCATCATTAACTTTTTCCCCGAAGAAAAGCGCTCCCAGTTGCTGATGGATTTGTCACTGAACATTCGGGCGATGATCTCCCAGCGCTTGCTGCCGCGTGATACGGGTAGCGGTCGCGTTGCAGCCATGGAAATTCTGCTCCATTCGCCGCTGATTGCCGACTTGATATTTAAGGGCGAGGTGAGTCGAATTAAGGAGATCATGGCCAAGTCCAACCGTCTCGGAATGAAGACCTTTGACCAGGCGCTGTTCGATTTGTACGAGGAAGGCGCGATTGGTTATGAGGATGCCTTGCGCAATGCAGACTCGAAGAACGAGCTGCGATTGCGGGTCAAGCTGGAAAGTAAGCGCGACTTCAAGGCCAGCGGCGAGGGCGCTGACAGCCTGCAGATGATGGAGCAAGTTGAAGGCAATGAGATTGGTCACTAGCGGAGTCGCTGAATGAATATCCGGAAGTTATTCGAGCTGATGGTGGAGAAAGAGGCCTCGGACATCTTTTTCACTACCTACGCCTCGATCAAGATCAAGATCGAAGGACAGATTCTGTCGGTTAACAAGACCAAGCTCACTCCCGAGGCCGTCAAGGATGCCGCCTACGGCTTGATGAATGTCGAGCAGCAGAAAGTGTTCGCCAGGGAATTGGAAATTGACTTTGCAATCTCGGAACCTGGCCTGGGCCGTTTTCGTGTGAATATCTTTCACCAGCGTGGAAACCTGGCAATGGTGGTTCGCTACATCACCATGGATATGCCGGTTCTGGAAGAGCTGGGTATGCCGGAAAAACTGTCTGAGCTGTCGCTTCTGAAGCGCGGCCTGATCCTGATGGTAGGTGCCACTGGACACGGCAAGTCCACTACCCTGGCGGCGATGATCAATAATCGAAATGCCAATACGGCGTCCCATATTCTGACCATCGAAGATCCCATCGAATTTTTGCATCCGAACAAGAAGTCCATCGTTAACCAGCGCGAAGTGGGTATCGATACCACGAGTTACACCAGGGCCCTGAAGAGTGCGGTCCGGGCCGCGCCGGATGTGATTCTGATTGGCGAAATTCGCGATCAGGAGACCATGGAGGCAGCCATTTCGCTGTCAGGTTCAGGCCACCTTTGCCTGGCCACCCTGCATGCCAATAACTCGACCGAGGCGCTGGACAGGATTATCAACATGTTCCCCCAGCAGCAGCACGACCAGATATTCCTGGATCTGTCCCAGTACCTGAAGGCGATTATTTCTCAGCGTCTGGTACACGGGGTGAGTGGTCGCAGGTCGGCGGCGGTTGAGATTCTGCTCAACACTCCGCATATTTCCGAACTGGTGCTCAAGGGTGATATCAGCGCTATCAAGGAAGCGCTGGTTAGCAGCACAGAATCGGGTATGCAGAGTTTCGACCAGTCGCTGCTGAACCTGCACAAGGCAGGTCAGATTTCACTGGAAGATGCGCTTACCAATGCGGACTCCCGGTCCAACCTGGAAGCCCGGATTAATTTCGGCTAGTCAGTCTGGTCTTATGCGGCCGGGGGAAATACGTCCCTGGCCTCGAACACTGGCCCATCCACGCAGACCCGTTTCATCGCCACGCCATCAGGGGTGTTGACCGGTACTGTGCAGCCGGCACAACCACCAACCGCGCAAGCCATGAATTCTTCCAGCGACACTTGGCAGGGCAGGTCGTAGTCCCGGGCTACCTGGGCTACGGCACGGAGCATTGGAGTCGGCCCGCAAGACATGATCTCCACCTGGGAGAGTTCTTCTGCCGAGAGTCCGTCCAGCCATTGTCGGGCAACGTCGGTCACAAACCCCCGGTGGCAGCCTTCCAGGTCGGCCCAACTGGCCAGTCGACTGGGAATACCCAGTTTTTCAAGTGACTCCAGGCCATGGGTGGCTTGCCCGGACAGTCCTTCCAGGGCAATCGACGAGGCGACAGTCGGGAAGGGGAAGGGCAGTTCCGAACCCATGATGACCAGGGGTTCATAGTCACCACCATTGCGGTGCATATCCTCGGCCACGAACAGCATGGGCGGGATGCCTACGCCGCCGCCGATCAGCAAGGGCTTGCGGCGCTTCGGGTTCAGTACGAAAGGTTTGCCTATGGGTCCCAGCACGCTCACTGAATCACCGGGGCGCCTGGAAGACAGGTGGCCAAGCCCCTCACCAACAATCTTGTAGAGAAACTCTATCCAGCCGGCCTCGGGATCGGCCCGCATGATAGACAGCGGGCGGCGCATGGGTACGGCGGGATCGCAGGTCACATGGGCAAAACTGCCCGGCAGGGCGGCTCGTGCGCACTTTGGTGCACGTACCCGGAGGATGAACTGGCGTCCAGGATGTTCTTCTTGCTGCAGGACCTCAGCGTCTTCCAGGAAAATTGTGCCTCTGTGAGTTTTCTCTGTCATGGATGTTCCAGTTTCCGGGTCATTTGCCGTGCAGGGTTTCCAGCACGGTCAGCATTACTGCCATGCGGGTTGCCACGCCGTTGGCCACTTGCTCGCGGATCACCGATTGGGGGCCATCCGCGACTTCTGATGAAATTTCCGTTCCGCGATTCATGGGTCCGGGATGCATGACGATGGCGTCGGGTTTGGCCAGGGCCAGTCTTTCCCGATTCAGGCCGTACTGCTTGGAATAGCTGTCACTGTCCGGAATGGCGGCGGCATTCATGCGTTCTTTTTGAATTCGCAGGGTCATCACCACGTCAGCGTCGGCGATGCCGGTCGCGATATCGGTGTGCCGCTCGGCCCCGGCAAACTCATCCGCATCAGGCATCAGGGATTCGGGTGCGATCAGGCGCAGTTGGCCAACCCCCAGGGTTTTCAAGGCATGGGAGGTCGAGTGAGCCACTCGTGAATGGCGAATGTCACCGATGATGCTGACCGAGAGCTGTGAGAAATCCTTTTTGTGCTGACGCATGGTGAGCACATCCAGCAATCCCTGTGTGGGATGGTTCCTGTCTGCCTCGCCGGCATTAAGCACGCTGACCCATGGGTCGACGTTATCGGCAATGAAGCCCGGCATACCCGGTTCCGAATCCCGCAGGACGAAAATGTCGCAGGACATGGCTTCAAGGGTGTAAATCGTGTCCAGGATGGTCTCTCCCTTGGTTCGGGAGGAGGTGCGCACGTCCAGGTTCAGCACGTGCAGCCCCAGTCGCTTGGCCGCCAGCTCAAATGAGGAGCGGGTGCGGGTGCTGGGTTCAAAGAACAAGTTGGCTACCGTGCGCCCGGCAAAGTCCGAGCCGATGCGCGGCAGCGCACCGCCGCCGGCAACAAAGCTGTCCGCCCTGTCCAGGAGCATTTCCAACATGGGTTTATCAAGGTCTTTGAGCGTGATGAGGTGACGCAGCTTGCCAGATGAATCGAGTTGCATGGTCATGAGTTATCTTCGCTTCGAGGTTGTGCCAGATATGAAAGCAGGATTTCCCTTGCCGCCCAGGTATCGATGTCTTCCTTCTGCAGTCTTTTGCGTCGGGAGCCATCCCGGCGCTGGGAAATAAGCAGACTGGTGGCCGCCACCGAACTGTCTCGCTCGTCCACTTCGGCCACCGGCAGGTTGAACCTGCCGTGCAGGCGTCTTCCGAAACGCCTTGCCTTGGTGGTCATGTCCGATTCCGAGCCGTCGGTATTATACGGCACGCCGATCACTAACTGTGCAGGATCCCACTCAAGAATTACCTGTTTTATGGCATCCCAGTCAGTGCTTGTCTTGCTGGTGATTGTGCCTTGGGGCTCGGCAGTGCCGGTATAAGTATTGCCCACGGCAACGCCGATGCGTCGCTCACCGAAATCGAAGGCCAGGATGCGCCCGGGAGTGCCTTTGCTGGGGCTGCTTTTTTTGCTGCTCATGGCTCAGGCGTGTCCCGCGCCGGGACCCAGGGCGCCCAGGTCGATGCCCAGCAAGTCAGCGGCAGCCTTGTAGCGCTGATCCCAACCGGTATTGAAGACAATATCCGGGCTGGCCTCGACGCTGAGCCAGGCATTGGCGGCCATTTCCTCTTCCAGTTGCCCGGCTGCCCAGCCGGCATAGCCCAGGGCCAGGAGGTAGGAGTTGGGGCCCTCGCCCCTGGCCAGGGCCGCGAGAATATCCCGCGAGGTTGTCACCTGGATGTGCTCGGAAACCGCCAGGCTGGATTCCCACTCCTGGGAGGGCTCGTGCAGGACAAAACCCCTGTCGGGATGTACCGGTCCGCCCTCAAAAACGGTCTGCTCGCGCAGATCATTGTCGGAGACCTCGAAATTCAGCTGATCCATGATCTCGCCCAGGCTCAATAAGCCGGGGCGGTTTATTACGATGCCCAGGGCGCCCTCATTATTGTGTTCACAAATCAGGGTCACTGTTTGGGCAAAGTTGGGATCCGCCAATGTGGGCATGGCGATCAGGAACTGGTTATTTAGATAGGTAGGGCTGCTCATGAGCTGGAAACGAGTTTACCGGAAAGCAGGTGGAGCGTCTTGAGCCTGTTGGTTACGGCTCGGTTCCCGGCTCGGCGACCCTGATCGAGCCTGATTCCAGTTTGCCGTCCAGGAATTGCCATTCGTAGACGAAACGCAACACGTCGTAGTGGGTGCGAAGTTGCTCCGGAAAGGTCTCGAATGGCGCGGCCAGGCGCAGGATACGCATGGCGGCCCGGTCAATTTCCTTGTGACCGGACGAGCGAAGAATAATGATTTCTTCCAGTGAGCCGTCTGCCCTCAGGGCCACCTCCAGGGTGGGGTTGCCGGTCGGGTTTCCAGACAGGGCCTCGGTTGGGAAGTTCAGGGTCCCCAGGCGCTCGATCTTTTGTTTCCACTTGGCCAGGTATTCCGCCACATCCGACTGTCGGGTATTCACGGCCACGAACATTTCGCGTTTTTTCTCGCCTGAAATCTCCGGATTGGGGGAGCGCTCCACCTGGGCAAGGGCCAGTTCCCTGCTGGGGGTCATTTGCATTGCGACACGCTTTTTATCGGCGGGTTCCAGGTTGGCTTCCGGATCAACCTGCCGCTGGGCCTCGTCGCTTGCCCGGGCCGAGAGCACCGGCTCCTGGGAGGGCGGCCGGTCCGCCTGGTTGTCCAGTGCGTCATTGCCTTGCTCGATTCCCTCGGAAGCGAAAGGCTGCAATTCTCCCGAGGTGGGCCGAACCGTCTTTTCCGTGGTGCCGCTGCCCAGCTGGCTGACCTGGGCAAGATATTCGGCCTTGTCGGGGCGATCCTCAGATTCCTCGGGGTCCATGAGCATGACCACTTCCACGCTCTGATCGCCGCCTTGCTTATCTTCTGGGGCAAAGGTGACGCCCAGCACCAGCAGCCCATGGATCAGGGCCACTGCGAACACGGTCGAGCCCAGTCGGTTTCCCGCTGCGATACTGAGAGTTAGCTTTTCCAAGAGATTTCCAGAGTATCCCCGTTGGATGTCCTGTGGTTACCGGTGCGAGTATACCGTCACACCGCGCTGGGCTCAGCCCTGGTCAAGTCGCGCCTGGATTGCATCGCACATGGTGGCGGCGATATTGGTCCCGAACATGCGATCCAGTTCGCGGATTCCCGTGGGACTGGTGACGTTGATTTCGGTCAGGTAATCACCGATGACGTCCAGGCCAACGAACAATAGACCTTTTTCCCGCAGGGTCGGGCCCACTTGCTGGCAAATCCACCGATCTCGCTCAGTTAACTCCCGGCCTTCGGTGGTGCCTCCCACCGCCATATTGCCGCGAGCATCCCCGGGCGGGGGAATGCGCGCCAGGGCACAGGGAATGGGTTCGCCTTCCACCAACAGTATCCGTTTGTCACCGCTGGTGGCGATTTCCGGGATGTATGCCTGTACCTGGATGGTTTGTTTGCCCAGCCGGGTAATGGTTTCGATTATTACGTTGGTATTCAGATCTCCCTCGGTGATCACGAAGATGGATTGACCACCCATGGCATCCAGGGGTTTGACTACGATTTTCTTGTGTTCCGCCAGGAAAGCCTTGATGTCCCGGGGCGAGCGGGTGATCAGGTTGGCGGGGCAGCATTGGGGGAACCAGGCGGTGAATGCCTTTTCGTTCACATCCCTCAAGGACTGGGGATCGTTGACGATCAGGGCTCCTTCAGCTTGCGCCCGTTCCAGGATATAGGTGCTGAAGATGTACTCCATATCAAAAGGAGGATCCTTTCGCATCAAGATGGTATCCAGGCTTCCCAGGGGCGCATCGTGCTCCTGCCCCAGGTCGAACCAGCTGTCCTTGTCGTCACGAACGGTGAGCTGACGCATATGGCCCATGGCCTTTCCATCACGGATTCGCAGGTCGGCCTGTTCCATGTACCAGATTTCCCAGCCGCGCTTCTGCGCTTCGAGTAGCATGGCCAGGGTGCTGTCCTTGGGGGGCTTGATTTTCTGAATGGGGTCCATCACGACGCCCAGGCGAACAGATTTCTCGCTCATGTTGTGTCCTTGCGTTGCCGAATCCGGGTACCCTTTCCCTTGGTCAGGGGTACGCTGGTTACTGCAAGTTTAGGCGTTGCGTGCGGGGCTTGCACCTGCCAAGTTGTTAACGAGTGGTTTGCAGGGGCCCTTGTCGGGTTTTTCAGACAGGTGTCCGCATGGAAGCAACTGCTGTGATGTGTTAAAAACCAGTAATAAATACGCGTATCAACTATTGATGTCAGCAATCGATTGCCGTTTCTTGTCTGGAGATGCCTGGTGTTTCCCAGTCGAGAAGTGAATGGATGTAATCCGGAGGATTTTTCAGTTGGCTAACGGTAACGGAAAGAGTCTGCATGGCTTGAAGATTTTGGTCATAGATGACTCGAAAACGATCAGGCGTACGGCTGAGACACTGCTTACGAAAGAGGGTTGTGAAGTGTTCACCGCGGTGGATGGCTTTGATGCGCTGTCGAAGATCGCTGACCACCAACCAGATATTGTTTTCGTAGACATCATGATGCCCAGGCTTGATGGCTACCAAACCTGCTCATTAATCAAACACAACAAGGTGTTTCGGGACACGCCGGTGATCATGCTGTCCAGCAAGGACGGCTTGTTTGATAGGGCCCGGGGCCGGATCGTCGGGTCCGAGCAGTACCTGACAAAGCCCTTTACCAAGGACGAGTTGCTGGAAGCCATTGAAAAACATGTGCGCCAGTAACTGGCCTCGGAGGAATTAGTCCATGTCCCTGATCCTGATAGTTGATGATTCGCCCACCGAGGTGCACGTGATGAAAGGTGCGCTGGAGCAAGGCGGCTTTGAAGTTGCGGTCGCCGTAAACGGTGAGGAAGCGATAACCATGGCCAGGGAATTACATCCCGGCCTGATCTTCATGGATGTGGTGATGCCCGGCATGAATGGCTTCCAGGCTACCCGCACCATCGCCCGTGACCCTCAAACCTCTGATATTCCGGTGGTTATGGTGACCACCAAGGGGCAGGAAACCGACAAGATCTGGGGTATGCGCCAGGGTGCGGTGGATTACCTGGTGAAGCCGGTAAGGCCCCCTGAGTTGCTGGCCAAGGCCCAGTCCATGCTGTCGGCGATCTGATATGGGTGTGTCCGCAGAACAATTACGAACCCTGGCTGACCGGCCGTTTGAGCTGCTCCTGGAGCTGGAGAGACTCACCCGTGCGGCCATTGCGGACCAGACGGAAGAGGCAGTTGAACAAGAATGGGTGGGTATCGGATTTCGCTTAAGCGGCGAGCGGTTCCTGATAGACAGGCGGCAGGTCAGGGAAGTGATGACCTATCCCGGGAAGATTACCCGGGTACCTGGCAGCAAGCGCTGGGTGGCAGGCCTTGCCAGTGTCAGGGGGCAATTGGTGCCTGTTTATGACCTGAAAGCCTTTCTTGGTGGTGGTGTCAGCGTGCCTGACCGGGCTACCCGAATACTGGTTGCCAACAACCGGGATGTGCCCGCAGCACTGATTGTTGACGAGGTTCTGGGTTTCCGGCGCTTTGCCAGCAAGGAATATACCGGCGAGTGGGCGCCGACAATTTTACGATGCGACCGGTATATGGCCGGCGCATACCGCCGGTCATCAGAAGTGTGGCCGGTATTTGATTTGCAAGCCCTGCTGGAGCACGCGCAGTTCCAGAACGTTGAGGCCTAGCGCAGGCAATGAATGCCTGCGAACGAATGACAGGAACGAGATTATTATGACGGAAAGACCCAAAGGGAAGCCGTTACTGGCAATTCTGGGAAGCGCGGTGCTAGTGAGCACTCTGCTGGCCGCTGCCAGCGTGTACGTGAATGAGTACAGCGGTGAATTGCGCAGGCAGCAAGGGCAGGCCCTGTTTGCAATGCAGTCGAATATAGATGACCTGACGAATGGCCTTCGGCAGGTGGCGGCTCAGGATTGGGTGGCTCGTGATGGCTTGTCTGATGCCAGTAGCGAACTGGCCCGTGCTCATGGCCAGTTGCTGAAGTTCGAGGCACCGGGCCTGCTCGGGGCCGAAGCTGTCGAGCGAGTCATCAATGACCGCACCAGTCTCTCCCGGATTCAAGGCGCAACCAGGGACCTGGTCAGCACGGCCGGATCGTTGGCTGAGTTGCCTGGTTTGGATGGCGCGACACAGGAGTCAGAAGGGCTAGAGGCAGCTGGCGACCAGGATGCCTCAAGCCAGTTGCTGATCGAACTGGACGCCCAGGTAGGGACGCTGGACAAGGCTCTCGGGCAGTTAAGTTCCCGGGTGGGCGTTGCCCTCAAGACGCTTTCCGACCCCGTCCAGTGGTGGTTTAGCGTTTGGGTGCCCCTGGGATTACTGGGATTGGCTGTAATTTCGGCCCTGGCTGCCATTGTTGTCTACCGTGCCGACGATAGCGCACGGGCGGCGGCTGACAACCTGGCGGAGCAGAACACCCGTAACCAGGAGGCAATCCTCAGGCTGCTGGACGAGTTGTCCAACCTGGCCGATGGCGACCTGACAGTAGAGGCGACGGTTACCGAGGATATTACCGGTGCAATCGCTGATTCCATCAATTTCGCCATTGAGGCCCTGAGGGACCTGGTCATCACGATTAATGATTCCGCGATCATGGTGGATGGTGCGACCAAGCAGACCGAAGCAACGGTTTTGCACCTGGCAAGGGCCAGCGAGCAGCAATCTGACCAGATCAGTGCGGCCACCGAATCGATTGCCCTCATGGCAGCCTCCACGGAACAGGTCGCCGGTAATGCCGAGCGTTCAGCCGACGTGGCCCGCCACTCGGTAGATGTGGCCCACAAGGGTGGCGATGCCGTGCGCAGGACCATTGACGGCATGAATGCGATTCGCGAAACCATCCAGGAGACTTCCAAGCGTATCAAGCGCCTGGGCGAGAGCTCCCAGGAGATTGGCAATATCGTTGAGTTGATCAATGACATTGCTGAGCAGACCAACATTCTTGCCTTGAACGCTTCCATCCAGGCGTCCATGGCCGGTGAGGCCGGAAGAGGCTTTGCGGTGGTGGCTGATGAGGTCCAGCGGCTGGCCGAACGCTCTGCCAATGCGACCAAGCAGATTGAGGTCCTGGTGCGTACCATCCAGGCCGACACCAATGAGGCCGTGGTCTCCATGGAGCGCAGCACCACCGACGTGGTGGGTGGTGCATTGCTGGCTGAAAACGCTGGCGCCGCGCTGGAGGAGATTGAACAGGTTTCCAACCAGATCGCCTCCCTGGTGCAGGACATTTCCGGAACCGCCAGGCAGCTCAAGGGCTCCTCGGGTGATATCGCCAGCAACATGAGCGTGTTGCAGGAGATCAGTTCCCAGACGGCCGATAGCACCAGCGCTACGTCCACCTCTATAAGCAACCTGTCAGAGCTTGCCACCCAGCTTCGGATGTCAGTGTCTGGTTTCAGGTTGCCCGAGTCGGCCAGTAAGTCCGGCATTTTTCCCAGGCCTTCCTTCTCGCAAAAGGACGGCAGCGATGTCAGCGGACCTGATACGTCCGATAAGACGTCCTGATTGACCAGGTAGATATGAGCGGAGGCGATCCAGTCACACTTCAATGGGTTAGTAAGGACCTGGCGGAAACAATCCAGGAAGCCCGGAACGCATTGGAGGAATACATAGAGCGCGGTCAGAACCGGCGTTCCATGGAGCAGTGCGCCGAGAGATTGCACGTGGTGCACGGCGTGCTGCGGATGGTGGAAATCTACGGTGCCGCGCTGCTGGTTGAGGAAATGGAGAAGGTTGTCGCTTACCAGCTCAAGGGTGGTGAGAGCCTGACCAACCAGGATGATGCTCTGGATGCGCTGACCAGGGCTGTGGTGCAACTGCCCTCGTATCTTGAAAACGTGATTGCCGGTGGCCGTGATATTGCCCTGGTGCTCTTGCCGCTGCTCAATGACCTGCGCTCGGTGCGCGGACATCCGCTGCTCAGCGAGGGGACCTTGTTGTTGCTCAATATGGGCGGCAACGAACTGGCCCATAAGCCTCCGCCACCCCAGGCCGGGCAGGGCGAGACCGTTGATGTGATCCAGGCCACCCGTCTGCTTCGTCCACGATATCAGCTGGGTTTGCTGGGATGGCTCAAGGGCCAGGCCGTGGATACCAACCTGAAGGTCATGGCGGAGGTGGTCAATCGCCTCGAGCAAGCTGCCAGCACTGATACATACCGGCGCCTGTGGTGGGTTGAAGGCGGGGTTCTTGAAGCTCTTTGTGATGGCGGACTGGATACAGGGGTTTCCCTGAAGCGCCTGC
>Ga0102811_1000018_pt1 | contig 71024 bp, 75 predicted proteins | sample ColrivemetaGS705_FD_84507 | JGI IMG/M metagenome (GOLD analysis project Ga0102811, IMG submission 84507) | Estuarine microbial communities from the Columbia River estuary - Flood tide ETM metaG S.705 | ecosystem: Environmental > Aquatic > Marine > Intertidal zone > Estuary | place: USA: Columbia... | reverse complement strand
TTGATCTTGCTCAATCTAATGACCTTGAAGTATATACTAAGTCAAAACGTGGTATGCCTTTCGTTGTTGGTATTGACGAAGAGGAACGTGAAATATGGCATCCTACTAAAGAAATATACGATGGAATGAAGGAGATGTTTGTCTTCGCTCGTGCTGCCTGATATATCAAAAAGTTCTTAAAACTCTGTTTGTTGTTCCAAAATAATCTTTGACTTATCCTTGGAAACCTGTCATAATACACCTGTATTCAATGAGAAATGAGAGAAAAAATGACTGACCATATTACTGACTTTGAAACCTACTCTGAGTATGTTACTGATCGTGCAGCCAAAAGAGAGGGAGTTGTTTCTGAGTTTTTGTTTGACGCACTGAAGAATGCAGAAATATGGGATGTAGTGACAGAAGTGACTAATCCTGAGATTAAACTTGACCCTAGTAAACCCGCTTACATTGTGAGGGTTGTATAATGAGTAAGTATAAAGAAGGTGAGAAGGTTTTGGTTAAGTGTGTCGGTACTGACTGTTGGGTTTCTGGTGTTGTTACTGGAATGACTCCCAAACGAATCCGTGTCTTCAATGAGGTTCGTGGGTTGGAAGGTCTGTACGCTCCCCAGAACGTTTCAAAAAAAACTGAAAATAATTAAAAAAAACTTAAAAAAGTGCTTGACTTCCTCTTGACAAGCTGTTAATATAACTATGCTGATGATGATTAAGACTAATATTAAATACACTATGGAGATACGAAATGACTCATGAAATTTGGATTGATACTGAAGCTATGCATGGTATTCCTGATACTGTAATTGATCTTTTCTCTGAGAAGATTGAAGAAATCTTAGGACCCCTCAATAAGAGACCATGTCCTTGTGATACATGTCCTTTGAATGCTTCATGTGCAAGTTTAGCAACTGAATGTTCAGCCTTTCGTAACTGGACTAGTAAGGGAGACTTCTTAGACGGACAAGTAGGAAAACATGTTCGTGCTATGAGTTAATAGGAGAGAGATATGAATAGAGCATATGATATGCAAAGACAAGCCATTCTGTCAGAAGCCTTTGATGAATTGACAAATGGTATGGAGAATTGGAAAGATCCTATAGAGAATGTTAGAATATTCTCAAAGGATTTCGACATCATGAATGAAGCCTGTATTCATTTTACAGGTAGTGAATTGAGAATTATGAGTAGTGAAGATGAGTGTGTGACTGTGAGTGCTGATGGCTATTATATGACCATCGGTGCATGATATTTTACCTAAGTAGTAGTATGAACTGACTGAAATATCTCCTTAGATGATGGTGCCTGACCCTTAGAGACTCTGGAAACTCTGGAAGTCTCTAAGGGTTTTTTTATTTGTCACTTCGGAAAATACTTAGAGTGTAAGTTTAAATTTATGGGACTCCTACAAAATATTGCGGAGATGATATAGTCACCCGACATGCCTCTAAAAAGTCTTCAAGTTTTGCAAAAGGTGTTTTTTAAAATTTTTTTTTGGGGAGTAAAATCTCTAAATACCTTTATGGAGAAAAAGGGAAGCATATCGTCTTTTTCTGAGTTAGTCAAAGGGCATCTTAGTGCCCCTCATTCAACTATCATGGAATGTTGAAATGGAGAAAGGTAGAAGAGCAATGTGGACATTAATTTTTATAGTCTTAATGGAAACCGAAGTAGTCGCAACAAACGTAGGTACATACAATACAATGTATGAATGTTTTGCAGAACGAGAACAACTTGCAGTGACTGCTGGTGGAGAAGGGTATGGATACTTTCCTCTAGATATGCAGGGTATCTGTATTCAAAGAGAAGGAAAAGAATAATTCGATGTCTGATCTCACAGCATTCCTAATACTTTTTGTTCCCATAGTTTGGTGGGTTTGGTGGATGAATAAAGATAAACCCAAAGTTAAACTGGATTTTGGCCCAGAAAAACCTGATAAAATGATTAGTTGGGATGGAGCCTTTTACATACTCTGGAATTGGAAAAGTTATCTTGCAAAAACTGTATGGTTAGGCGCAATTCCATTTGTTTGGTATTCGGAGGGTTTTGGTTCAGCAGTTGTATGGTTACTGTTTGGTGGCATACTGGTATGTATGGGTATGTTCTGGGAGGCGTTTAAGAAATGATGAGAGTTGTCTACATACATGGTGCGACTGCAACTGAGAGAACGTTTGCGTATATTCAAAAGAACATCAATGTAAAAAATCCAATATATCTTAACTACAGTTCCAAAGATGCAACTGCACAAGAGAATTTAGAATTTCTAAAGGAAACTTTGAGAGAACAAATGCGTCCGAATGATAAGTTGTTTTATATCATGCATTCTCTGGGAGGCATCTACGGAATCTATTTACAGGAAGAATTTCCATATAACTCTTCCCAGGCAGTTTCACTTGCAACTCCTTTTGGTGGTTCTGAAGTAGCACAATGGGGAAGATGGTTTGCACCTCAATATCAATTGTTCGCAGATATTGTTCCCACAAGTCGTTTTATTTCAAATTCTCGAAAGATTAAAATCTCTATTCCTTGGAAACAGGTGATTACAACGACTGGAGATGTTCCTTTAATAGCAGGAAAGAATGATGGCATCGTCACAATGGAATCAATGATGTGTCGAGATGATGTTGACTACTATGCAATTGACCGTAATCACTATGAGATTGTTCAATCTAAAAGAACTGTCAGTTTGATTTCGGACTGCTTAAAGGGAATTCAAAGGTGAGGAAAGAAGACTCTCGTATTTCGAAATCTTTTCTTGAAGTTCTTTCTCTTGTTTCTTTGCGAAATAGAGTGCCATCTCCAGTGAGTTGATTTTATCGTGTGCAGTGTTGAGAGACTCTTCTAAGACACGCATTCTTTCCATGGTTCTATTTGACATTCCTTCAGACATTTTCTCTTGACTCCTCTCTATATTTATGATATATTATTAGAGTACTTATAAATAGAATAGAAACAAAACTTCGGTCAATCGGTCAAATCGGTCTGGTCAAAGTCTTTAATATATTATGAAAAGAATCGAAGAAAAATTGAAAACGAAAATTGAATATGATGAACGCCATGGAGGCCCTTACGATAGAGGGGGTGCTGATAGTTACTATCGAAGAGGGTTTTGTCCTCACTATTTTGTAGGAGCTACCTATCAATCCGAAGCGATAATGATAGATGGTATGACCCCCGACGAAATCATGGCATATAAAGCTGGTTATGAGGATAACGAAGAGAGTGGAAACTTTAAAGATTGGGGTTAATGTGAATAATTATTTTCCAGACAATTGGGTAGTGTTAAAGATCAAGCCAGGTAAAGGCGCATTTCCTTTCTACAAAGTGTTAGCAGGATGGTCTGGTGGTTATCTCGATGGTGATAGTTGGCGTATGAACTCAGGTATTTCCAAACTAACCAAAGAAGATGAATACTTTGAGTTTTGGGGAGAAAGTGGTAGTTGTTATGTATGTCACAAAGACAGTTATGGACTACGCATGAACAATGCGGGTGTTTATAATGCTCTCAAAGAAAAAGAACAGTTTGATGGACAAGTACAATTGATGCCAGAAGATACTGATTGGTTAAGTGTGGATTGGATATTCGAAAAAAGTGCTTGACAAACTTCTAATTAGATCGTATAATGTATGTAACAGTTAGGGGCAAAGGACACAGTACATGGCATATTACACCTACACCAAAGACCCAATAGGTTGTTTCGTAGAGAAGGAAGTGGGTAATTACTTTGAATATTCACTCAACGATGATCCGTTCAACTTCTGCGAAGACTTTCCGCACAAGGTTTGGGTAGGTGGACAAGGTGTTGCTGGTATGACTGGATATCGTTATGCTATAGTCAAGAAGACTGTGGCCTACATTGCGGTAGACGAAGACGAGTTTGGACTTCCTGTACTGGAGAAATGGCAACTCAAAAAGAATACAGAGTATGCAATATAGTGAAATAACGAAAGGATTATATTATGATTCGTTTTATGATTGGAATGTTGTTAGTGATGGGTTCTGTTGGTGGACTTGAACAGGATACTGCTACCTTTACGGAAGCAATCCTTGGTTCACTTCTTGGATTAACTTTAATGTTTTGGGCAATTCCTGCTCTTAACGCTCTTGCGGATGAAGAATACTAGATTATATCAAAATCTTAAAGGAGACAAAAAATGGAAATAGAAATCTGGATGTTAATTACTGCAGTCGTTTTCACTGTGTTTGGTTTTATATGGGGTCGTGGAGACAAAGAAGAAAATAATTATGCAGCAATCGAAGCGACTGTAGATCAACTTATTGAAAACGGATACTTACGTTTTCGTAGGGACACTGAAGGTGATGTTGAACTCTTAAAGTGGAATCATATCGGAGATTAGTTTTTCGAAAGGAACTAAATATGAATATAGTATATGGAGTCCAAATCGAAATCGATGAGGGCGAATATGAATATGTTAGAGAAAAAACCGGAAATAGTTGGGCAACTACCGATTCTGTCCTAACATTTGACAATAAAGAAGATGCTCTTATTGAAGCTAAAAAGTGGAACACTGGAGTCGTTGTAAATTTATCAAAAAATGCACAATGATGAGTTAGAAAAAAGTTTATTTCATAATAAAAGAACTATTGTGAAATACAGAGAAGCATTCCAACAAGGCGCATTGGCGTGCCGTGAAGGTCTTAGTTTCGATCATTGTCCATGGACGGATGATGATTTTCTGAAACAGGCGTGGAGAGATGGTTGGGAAGCTTCAATGGCTTGGGTTCTAGAAACGGCATATTCTTAAATAATAAAAAATAAAAAATGGAGAATATTATGCACCAAACACAACTAGAATTGTTTAGTACCCCGCCCCTACCTTATATACAGAATGAAAATAAAGAACGTGTAGAGTATCTTGAGTGGATACTAACACAGATTGGTTTAAAGGTAAGATCATATCAAGAAACTAAAGAAGATTCGGCTGACATAGCTATGCTTGTTTTAGAAGAAATTCCTTCTCTCATAGACATTTACTTTAGTAAATATAATTAAAAAAAGGATAACACATGTACCTAGAATGGTGGATGATAATCACCATCGGGTTATTCTTTATAATCGCACTTACCAGAACTTGGAAAAAAGCACACTTCGAAGGTTTCTGTATGGGTGCGTCTGTTTTATTAAACACAATGGAAAAAGTAATTCCAGAAGATTCAGTAGAGTTTCATAAAATAGTTAAAGAATTAACAAAAAAACCTGATAAAAAAATAAAAAATCTTTAAATTATAGCTTGACATTTGTGTGTGGAGTACTTATATTAATAGTATAGGGAACAGATAGAGGTTGTTATGGTAGATTTTGAAGAACTCTATGTAAAAGGTTCCACTAAAAATAAAAGAAAACTGGCAGAGTTAGCGGTAACTTTTGCTAAAAGTATTTTATTTCCTCGACACAGAAATGTTGTTGTCGAAGTTGAACTCATTCCAGACTTAAATGGTAAAGAAGGCATCTGGGGCGATTGTATTGACGATGATGATCGTTGGTACAATGTCCGTGTTGATTCCAAATTATCAGCAAAAGACTTTGTTGAGACAATTTTGCATGAGATGGTTCATGTAAAACAGTATGTTCGTAAAGAATTGGTACAACACTCAGTCAAACATCAGTTGTGGAAGGGTGGCCAAATACCCTCAGAAACTAAATATGAAGAACGTCCATGGGAAATCGAAGCGTTTTCGTTAGAAAAAGACTTATCTGAATTATTTATTACCACTCATGGATGGAAATTCATAGGAGTTTAACTGAATGAATTTGGCTGAACGTCAGTGCCAACAAGAAGAAGCATTTGAAGAGATAGTAATTCAGGCCGTACAGGAGTCTGAAAGTTTAGAACAGTCCAAAAACGAGTGTATGAAATCAAAAGAACTCGTTGAGCACTGGAGTCAAGAAGAAATTGATGAATTTATCGCAGACCTTTGGAGCGAATACTGGTCAAAATACCTGACAGACTACTAATGTGCAAGAAAGTGTAAAATATTCCTTGAATTATGTGCAAGAAAGTGTAAAATATTCCTTGACTTTATCGTAATTTTACTGTATTATGTAAATATAGTGAACAAAAGAGGTGAAAGAAATGTCGAAGATGGGTAATTATGTTGTTGGTTTGATGGAAGATGGACTTTGGGATGAGCCAGATTATCCAGAACCCGACTTCGAAGCATATCACGAAGAATATTATAAAGAAAGACTTAGTGCTTTCAAGTCTGCCCTAAGACAAGCTATGATGATTTACGATTGTAGTTGGATTCCCGCCCTCAAAACCATGTATCAAGTCGGAAAAAACGATGCAGAACCGTTTGATCTTCAATCGGATGCGTATTGTTATAGAAAACTAGAGCATTATCTCTGCGAATGGAACTTGGAAAGTAAAAAAATTGATGAAATATGTAAAAAATTCTTCTTTAGGGCTTGACAAACACCCCAAAAAGTATTATATTATATATGTAAGTTGATGAAAACAGTGATGAGGATCTAAATTATGGCATATGTATCACAAAAAATGAAGAAAGAACTCGCTCCTGCTATCAAAGCAGTCCTTACAGAGTTCGGCATGAAGGGCAGTATTTCTGTCAACAATCACTCAACGCTTTGCGTAAACATCAAATCAGGCAAGATTGACTTCTCTGACAACTACACTCACGGCGATCGTTACATCCAAGTCAATGAGTACTGGATCGATGAGCATTATGAAGGCGTTGCTAGGAAGTTCCTTAACAAGTTGTTAGCGGCCATGCACGGCCCTAACTACTTCAACAACGATGATGCGATGACTGATTACTTTAGTCGTTCACACTACACCAACATTAATGTCGGTAAGTGGAACAAACCTTACGAATATACAGGAGCGTAATTCGTGGCGGTTCGTTCGAAAAAATACAATGAAAAAATTCATATCGATTTAGATGGGCCCCAAGGCAATGCATTTGTTCTTTTTGGGATGGCCGAAAAACTCTCATCTATATGTGGTGTAGATTCGGAGTCTATTATACAAGATATGAAATCTGGAGATTATCTTAATCTTCTTAAAGTGTTTGAAGAGAATTTTGGACACATCGTAGTTTTGGAAACTAGTAATCGGGAGTACTTAGATGTTTTTTGTTGAAGTGAAAGAAAGATTTAGTGAAGAAAAATTCCGTTGGGAAGCACTGACGAAAGAACAGGCAATAGATGTTCTTGCAAAACTTAGGTCTGATGGAAAATATTGGTCTTTTGAGATGGGAGAAATGTAAAGTGGTATATTACATTTTTAGTTTTTCGACTAAGTAATATATTTAAGGAGTTACAAATGTCGAAAATACAAGAAAAAATAAAAATTCTTATGGATACTGTACAGGAGAGTTTAGAAAGTCAGCGACATATTGAGTCGCCAGAAGAGTTTATGGTTGAACTGGAGAAAGTTGGACTTTACTTCAGTCATATGAATGACGAAGATCGTGATTACTATCAAGCGGCACAAATCGTTTTTGAAGAACAAAGGAAGTGGACTATTTAAAATGAAACTTGCAGATTTTGAAATTATTGAAAAGGATTACATGCCTGGCGGTTTCCAGTCATTATTATCCTTTGGTGAATGTCATCAATTGAGTATTATCAGTGGTGAAGGTGCATATGGTTCTGAAACCGCTCCTTATGAAATCGCTGTCTTTGTTAATGGTGAATTTGCAAATTTGCCTGGCATTATTGAAGATGACGTTAAGGGACACTTAACAGAAAATGAGGTTAACACGGTCATAAAAAAACTTCATACTATTACAAAAGCAATCCCTGTTCAAGTTTGATGGAGAGTTAAAATGTCACAAATTACTGAAGTAAAAAATAATGTAGGTAAACTGTATTCTGTTGGCCTTGAATATGACGATGCAAAGAAACAATTCTTTGAACAGGCATATGAAAAGTTTTCTAGGGAAAAATTAGAAAAGATTTTTGATGAAGAGTGGGACAAATACGAACACCTGTATTTATCCAATCTAAATTTTTTCAAGAGTTTTTCAAGAGAGTAATTTAAATGAGACTTTTAGAAAGTTTTTCCGATATTCATATTGACGATGATGAAGCAAAAATGTTCGGTATCTCTGACAGAGAACTTATTAAACATCTTTTTAAAAAAGTTGTTGTATTAGAAGAAACAGTTTATGAACTTGAACATCAAATTAAAGTCCATGAAGAGTGGATAAGGTTAAGGGAAAAACATTAAAACATATTGACAATGTGTTTCGTTTATGATATATTATACTTGTTAACGAAACATAGAAATCTGCCCTTAGCTCAGCTGGATAGAGCAACAGCCTTCTAAGCTGTGGGTCGTAGGTTCGAATCCTACAGGGCAGGCCAATTAATGTCGAGTGAGTGCCTGAAAACGACACTAAATATAAGACACAAGATTAAACAGGGGCGGACAGTAGGAAGAGGCGACTAATGTACAAGAAAATAAAGCGGCCTGCAACCCCTCAAACTGCGGTGAACATCAACACCTACTGTCCTTTTTATTTAGAGTTACTGTAATGCAAGTATCACCAGTACCACCAGTAAGAATTGTGAGTGAGTATGTTAGACAACTTAATGTCGGTGATAAAATTCATAACATTGTAGTAACACACAAAGATTTTGGAGGCTCTATTAGAGTTGAAGAAGTTTATAGAACATATGATAGAACTGGAAAGATGAGAATAGTCGAACCAGTTGGTAACATTGATGTTGAAGTTTAGGCGGGTATCGTATAATGGTTATTATAAGAGGTTTCCAACCTTTTGATGTCAGTTCGATTCTGACTACCCGCTCCAAATAAAAATCCATGGCGGCGGATTATAAACGGAGTTTGGCGCAGTCTGGTAGCGCATCTGCTTTGGGAGCAGAGGGTCAGAGGTTCGAATCCTCTAACTCCGACCAATTTAGAGGAATATTCCCAGATAGCTCAGTCGGTAGAGCAAATGACTGTTAATCATTGGGTCGGGGGTTCGAACCCCTCTCTGGGAGCCAAACAATGAGTAGGATATTATTTGAGTAATTTTAGATTTATTGCAAAGAACTTAGATGTGAGTAAGATATTACAACAGGTTCTTGATAACCAAGATGACTGGAAATATGTTAATAATTTAAATGCAGATGGAAAAGATGTTGGAGGCGATTTAGACCCATATGGATTTTTGCCTCTAGTCATGGCAGTTGTAAAGCCAGGAGAAAGTCCAAAGAATACAGAAAAGACTCAAAAGACTGAACTCTATGATAAATATGATGAAGTTTCTAAATGGTTGAGAAGTCAAGGAATAACACAATTATCAAGAGCCGCCTTTTTTAAGTTGGGGGTTGATGAGTGGGTAGGTAAACATATAGACGAAGGAACTTATTACTTAACTAGAGATAGGTATCATCTTTCCTTGCAGGGTGAATATGATTATGAAGTTGATGGTGAGTGGCATACTATTAAGCCTGGCACCTTCTTCTGGTTTGATAATAAAAAATACCATCAGGCACATAATGTAGGTGGTGTCGAAAGAATAACTTTCGTGTTTGATGTACCAAAATCAGACGGCAACCCATAGTAAGGATACGAAATGTATAAACCTCTACCAGAAGAAGTAACAATAAAAAAATCAGGAATACATGGACTAGGACTTTGGTGCGTCAATCAGATTAAAGAAGGAACTGAAATCGGCCTGTCACATTTTTATTGGGGAGAAACTTTGCAAAGAACCCCATTGGGTGCTTTTTATAATCACTCTGATGAACCAAATATCATAAAGGTTCAAAGAGACAGTAGGTATTTTCTTGTTGCAATTAGAGATATTTGGCCTGGCGAAGAGCTTACATGTCAATATACTTTTTATCGGATTTAAAGGAAGTATATATATTATGAGGATGGAAAATATAAAGAAAAATTTTGATATAGATGTTGCAGGAAACATACTTTTAGATAGTAGTAAGTCTCCAAAAGATTTACAAATCCAAAGTGGTGATACATACGCTGCAATGATAATTGATGACAAACCCATTCTAATCAAGTTGGAGTTGACTTTAAAATAGTAGGAATGTTTATGTCACTTGGATTTAGAGACAAGTACCAGAATATAATTAAAAATTTAGTCCAAAATGCCGATCAGTGCAGTCAACAGTGGGCTCTTACTGGAGAACCAGAATGGCAGGCTGCATATATGATGTATGTTGGAAGGGTTTGTGAATTAAAGGACTGGATTAAAAAACGAGAAAATGAAATAGAAAATTCGCCGCTGTAGCTCAGCTGGAAGAGCAGTTGCCTTGTAAGCATCAGGTCGGGAGTTCGAGACTCCCTGGCGGCACCATATAGGTGTTGGATGGGAAACAAAGAAAGAAAAATAATTCTTCTAACAGATATAATAGAAAAAAAAGTTCGAAAAATAGGCCAGGATCAACTGGAGTATTATCAACGAGAGTTAGAAAAATTAAATAATAAAATGTTTTTCATTCGTAAAGAAATCGACTTAACAAATTTTATAATAGATTTAATAGGGCGAGAAAAAATCATGGATATGCGTGGTAATTACAATGGTGGAAAAGACGAAAGCGAAACCTAGTCGCAAAAGAAGAACAAAGGCAGAAATGGAAGCCGCTCGAGTGGCTGAAACTAAATCCTCAAAACCAAAACAAAAGAGGAAGCGTAGAACTAAAGCAGAGATGGAGGCCGCTCGGGTAGCATCATTGCCCCCAGAACCCAAATGTTACGAGATTGGATATAAAGGCCCTAAACCGCCTCCTGCAAAACCAAAAAAGAAATCTCGTTCATATCCCCCACCACCCCCTATACAAAAGTTTGATACTAGTTTAATTGATGAACAGATAAAATTTCCTGGCCCCCATGGCGCTCAGTATGCAATTACTAAGGAAACGAAACATGGTAGACATCTATTGTCTTTCGGAATAGATGATTGGAGTATATTATATAATGCGAGATATAATAATACTGAAAAACATTGGAAATTTTATCTTGACTTATACAAAGAATCATGCGATAATGATAAAATTGTAAAATCAAAAAAGGTGAAAAATAATGGCAGAAGAAATGCAACAACAAAGTCCAATAGTAACTCTGGACGCAGCAACACTAAAGGCAATTCTACAAGAAAAGACACAACGAGTAGTGTTCGAAAAGGCAGACGGAACTCTAAGAGTAATGCACTGCACGACAAATCCGAAGATCGTGCCGTGGCCTGATAATCCAGTAGAAGCGACAGGTTCAGTCCAAAAAGAAAAAGATCCAAACCTTATTGTTGTTTGGGATTTGGAAAAAGAGGGTTGGAGATCATTTCGATTTGAAAGACTTAGAGAACATGGAGATTTAGATTAATGGGTGGTAAAGCAAATGGGAAATAATTATACATCTAAAGGCGAGCGCCGTAGTGTATCACGAAAGAATAGAACCAAAAGTCCGAAGGGTACTCTTGTACATGCAATTCGTCAAAGAGAGGCATGGCAACAAGGCAAGAATGTAGTTCTTACAATTCCAAACCCAAATACTACAGAAACCAATAAACCTTTTATAAGGGTTAGGGCAAGTGAACTTTGGGGTGATTTTAGGAAACAAAGAAAATTTATGATGAGAGGAGAACCCACTGTATGATAGAAGGATTTAGTCCACCCTGCGTGGTATTCAGAACTAGGGTCAGAGATGAATCAATCGAAGGCCCAAACCCATATCGATGGGAAGATGTAACAAGTGATGAATTGTTTAAAGGTAAGAGAGTAGTTTTATTCAGCTTGCCCGGCGCATTTACACCCACTTGTTCTACATATCAATTGCCAGGCTTTGAAAGTAATTATTCAAAGATTAAAGATTATGGTATTGATGAAGTATATTGCATTTCAGTTAACGATGCATTTGTTATGAATGCTTGGGCAAAGTCGCAAGATATTCAGAATGTGAAAGTAATTCCAGACGGTTCTGGAAACTTTACTCGTTTCATGGGAATGTTGATTGGTAAAAACCACTTAGGTTTTGGTTTGCGTAGTTGGAGATATATGTGTGTCATTAATAATGGTGTTGTTGAGCAGTGGTGGCAAGAGCCGGGCATCAATAACGATGGAAGTGATGATGATCCATATATCCTAACAACTCCAGAAAATATGCTTAGTTATCTAGATCAGAAAAGTATGTGGGATGAAGTTGAACAACGAGCTACTATGAGCGATTATAAGGTTGTTTGATGTATGATATAAGACCCCTTCACAAGAATAATGCTTCTGTATTTGTTGCAGAACGCCATTATTCTGCAGTTATGCCTCGACTAACTAAACATTATCTAGGTTTTCACTTAGATGATAAGCTGGTTGGTGTTTTAACTTTAGGATGGGGAACTAATCCTATGGGAACAATTAAAAAAATGTTTCCAGATTTGACAACTTCTGATTACTTTGAGATTGGAAAGATGTGTATGGATGATTCTATGCCCAGAAACTCCGAATCTCAAATGTTATCTCAAACAGTAAAATGGATGCGTGAAAATACAGATGTAAAATATCTGTATACTTGGGCAGATGGAATAGTTGGAAAGCCAGGATATGTTTACCAATCTGCAAACTTTCTTTACGGTGGTTTTATATGGTCTGATGTATATGTCTCTGAGACAGGCGAGAAGGTGCATTTTAGGACTATACAAAGAAAGATGAAGAAAGAGATGGGGAGACATGATACAAAGTATGGCCCTCGACCAAATGACGCCAAAATGGGTGATATGGGGTTTTCAAGAGTATGGGGTAAACAGTTCAGATATATCTACCCATTGACTAAGACAGATAGAAAGTATATGAATAGACATTCTACTTGTTGTTGGACAAATCGATATCCAAAAGATGAAGATTTGCAGTGGAAAATTAAACGTCCAGGCGAAACAGAATATGAGTGGTGCGATGATATGCCGTTTGTTCATAGTAATGACATAAAACATAACAAGAGTAATATTGCAAGATACAAAGCAGATATTACTATTGATAATTTTTTTTAATAACCTATATAATTCTGGAGTGTATTATGGGGAAGGCAAAAATAAATCAATTAAGAATTGGATTACGTGCCGCAAGGTCAAGAATGCGGCATCATTTCCATCGACAGGCGTATATAAACAGACAGAGGAGAAATTCTCAGGAGACTAATGATGAAAGACTACAGTACAAATTACACTCTCAGTAGTGTACATACCGATTCTGGTAATGATGAGATTATTACTCATTCATTCGATGCGACAGATGCAACACTTGGTGAGGTGTTGGAGAAAATCGAAACCTTTTTGATTGCAGTAGGATTTGATTGGATTAAGAGAGGTGAAATTCAACATGTAGAAAGTGTGACTGATAAAGACTATGATTCTACTATGGGAGCAGAATTGTTTGATGAATATTCTATGAATGCAGAAGAAATGTATAATAGACTTAACGGTTTGGATAACACTGCAAAAATTGTTGAATTTCCTCAAAAAGTAAAATCAGAAGACACTATAACACTGACTACTGGTTCTGGGGAGTATGATATAGGTTCTATCACATTTGATGGTATGAATATTACTGATGGTATGAATTTTACCTTAGATACTTCCGATGTTTCTTTTAGTCAACAGTATAACGTATCTTTAACTCCAGATGACGTTACATTTAAATTTACTACCCCCGAAAACAAAAAAGAAAAGGATTAAAAATGGCTTTTAAATTATCAAATAGATCACTTTCTAAAATGGAAGGTGTTCATGATGACATGGTTAGAGTTGTCAGCCGTGCTATCGAATTGACTGAGGTCGATTTTGGAGTGATTCAAGGTTTAAGAACGCTCGAAGAACAAGAGGCTTTAGTTGCAAAGGGCGCAAGTCAAACAATGAAGAGTAAACATCTTGATGGACTCGCAGTAGACTTGATGGCCTATGTTGGCGGCCGTGGAGTCTGGGAACTCAATGTGTATGATGAAGTTGCTGATGCAATGAAGGCAGCTGCAATAGAAGAGGACGTAGCAATCCGCTGGGGTGCAGCCTGGCACATTGATGACATTAGGGAGTGGGATGGTTCCATGGAAGATGCCATGAACGCCTATGTCGATTTAAGACGTTCTCAGGGAAGGCGCCCATTTATTGATGCACCACACTTTGAGCTCATGGTATAAAATTGGTGTTGTATTATTGCACTATATTTTTTTATACATTTTTTTGCTTGACAAAAAGAAAAGAATAGTGTATAAATAAACTTGTAATTGTTGATACGATTCAACATGCATACTGGACTTGGGGGCAGTACCCAACGCCTCCACCATAAACACACTGCTTTGAACTAGAAGTGGCAAGGCTACGAATAAACTAAGTTACCTCCAACGAGGTTACGCAGAGGAAGATACTGCAAGTAGTGTGTTTATGATGGGGGCGAAATAGGATCGACAGGTGTGTAGAGATGAGAGTAGATTACCGTGTTGACCTACGATATTCGGTCAAACAAAACTAAACGCAAACGATAACTTTGCACCTGAGTTTGCTCTAGCAGCATGATCAGCGGGGTATGGGTTCCACCTTGTTACTAAACGGGCCCACAGTCATAGTAAAAGGATTTAATAAATGACAAAGTTTTTTTTCGGAGCCGCTTCGGCGGTTTTTTTATGTTCGTCTGCAATGGCAGAAGGCAATAGAGGTTATGTAGAAGGACAAATTGAGTACAGTGTAGAAAATGAAAATTTCACATCTGAATTAGGATATACAATGGCACTTCCACAAGGATTTGTTTTGCGTCCATGGGCAGACTTCTCATATGATTCTAATGTAGCATCAGATATAATTAATTTTGATGGTGTTAACTTGGGTGTTTCATATGCAATGTCTCCACAACTTTCACTTTTCAGCAATATTGAAGCGAGCGAAAAGCTTGAATATGAAGATGCAAAAGTGGGACTTAGTTTTTCATTCTAATTTTTGTACTATATAATAAAGGTGGCAACTTCCTATAAAGTTGCTATTTAAAATAGCAACGTTATAAAGTTGCTATTTACACACATCACACAGAAGAGGATAAATAAGATGAGTAATAAAAATCCATTTGAAATTAGACTAGAAGTTTTAAAAATGGCAAAAGAAATGTCTGAACAAAGTTACCATGTGGCAATGGATACCTATTGGCAAACTTTGAATGCGACTGCAGAGACATGGAATAAAAGTGTTGAGGAATTAGTTCAACATACACAACACATGAAACCAGAAATGCCAGTTCCCAAAGACATTATGAAAAAGGCTCAAGAGTTGTATACTTTTATTTCAACTAAAGAGTAAATTTGGTGGGGGGTGCAATGCCCCCCCCCATTTTTTAAAAATGCGTGAAACGCAATATTGTAGAGATGGTTAGAGATATATAATGATAAGAGGCAATTATAATGAGAGAGCAGATTTATTCAGTTCACTTGCAAGATGAAATGCCTCGCATTGGTTCTGGGAGAAGGACTATTGTGGTTAAAGTAGGTCGTAAATGGGTTTACGTTAGAAACAATACAACCGATCCTTCATCGTTTAGAAAATGTAAAATTAAACTTAACCAATGGAATACTATTGTGAAAAATAAATTCACGCAAGAACACATTATGGAGAATTAATAATATTATGCCGAGATATGATTTTAAATGTACAGATTGTGATCATGAATTTGAAATTTGGTGTCGTATTGCTGAAAGAGAAGAACATTTAAATGGCTCTTGTCCAAACTGTCAAATCGAAGGAAAAATCCAACAATTTCTTACTGGCGCTCCAAGTATTGGGGATTCTATTCGCTTGGGCAGACAAAAAGTTCCACAATCATTTAAGGAGAATGTTTTAGATAAAGTGGCCAAAATGCCTGGTGCAGTAAAAACAGAGTCTAAATTTAATATGTAATTTTTCACTGTAGATTCCAACTTTCAAAGGAGTCTCATTCGTGAGTAGAAAAGCTAGGAAGACAAAATCAAACAGTAATAGTAGATTAATAGGGATTGACGCACGAACACAACTTAAAAAAATTACACCAATAACACCGGCACAAGAAGAAGTATTTGATGCCTTTTATGAAGATCATTTATTTCTTCATGGAGTTGCAGGGACAGGAAAAACATACATTTCTTTATACCTTGCACTAGATGAATTAATGGATAAATCTTCTGGTTATAGAGAGATACAAATTATCAGAAGTGTTGTTCCGACAAGGGATATGGGTTTCTTGCCCGGCTCGGAAAAACAAAAAATGCAATCATACGAAACCCCATACAAAACTATAGTAAACGAATTATTTGAATGTGGAAATGCATACGAAAGTTTACGAAAAACTTCCCTTATAAATTTCAACTCGACATCTTACATAAGAGGTACGACCTTTTATGATAGCATAATTATTGTCGATGAATGTCAGAACATGAATTTTCATGAACTGGATTCTGTCATAACTAGAATAGGAGATAATTGTAAAATAATTTTTTGTGGAGACTTTAGACAGTCCGACTTTAGATGGAAATCTGAAAAAGATGGAATACTGGATTTTATAAAAATCATAAAAAGTATGGATCGTTTTTCTTTTATTGAGTTTATGCAACAAGATATCGTTAGAAGTCCTTTAGTGAAATCCTACATAATCAATAAACTAGAATTGGGTTTTGCCTAAGGAGGCCTCAAATGAAAAACATAATCGAAGCAAAAGATATTTTTTCAGCAAAAGTAAAATCTAAAAGTAACAACTTAGAGGATATAAAGTCGTTTATTAACTTAGGTGGTATGGACGAAGATTATGATGTTTCTATTGGAATGACAAATGAACTCCTTGACGAATTTGTTTACATTATGGCAGATGAGTATGGTTTTGACCTAAGCAATAAAGTTCTTGTTGATGATTTAAGTTTCTTGGGAGTTGTATTGCAAGCCGTCATGGACAGACATTATGGTATTGAAAATGCATTTATACAGAATATCGATGAGGCAATAGAAGAAATTAAGTCAAGACCAGAAGTTGAAGAAATTTTATAAAACTGCTTGACATGTCGAAGGATATTTGATATACTTTAACAAATTTGGAGTACTTTATGTTTAATCATGTTGAATTGGATTTGCCTGAATTTTCACTTAGAAGTGAAACCCTTAAGTCTGGTACTAGATATTACCACGATGAAAATGGCAACAAATATCCTTCGATAACAACCGTCATATCACATTTTTCTAAAAAGTCCATTATGGAGTGGAGAAGGCGTGTAGGCGAAAAAGAAGCGAATAAAATCACTACCCAGGCTGCAAGAAGAGGAACTTCTGTACATCAGTTGTGTGAAGATTATATAAATAACATAGAAATAGATTATAATAAACTCATGCCGAATGATACAGAGATGTTTCTTACATTGAAAGAAACTCTTGATACTAGATTGAATGATGTATATGTTCAAGAGTGGCCAATGTATTCTGAACATCTAGGAATTGCAGGAAAATGTGATTGTATTGCATATTTTGATGGTAAACTTTCTATTATTGATTTTAAAACATCAAGAAAGTCAATGCATCCAAATAAATTGGAGAACTACTTCAGACAAGCATCTGGTTATGCTGTTATGTTTGAAGAGAGGACAAAAATTCCTATAAATAATCTAGTAATCATTGCGGCTATTGATGACCAGAAAGATGCTGGAGTTTATACTTCTAAGCGTGATAGTCATATCGATGGGTTGATAGAAATGATAACAGAATATAAAGCACAATTGTAGGAAATAAAAAACATGGTTCAATATCTAAAAAGTAGTGCAAAAAGATATGTAGGTGTCCCTGATTATTTGGGAGTGATGTATGACTATAACACACGAACAAGGGCCGGACACTTGTTTGTCGGTGGATTTAAAAGAAAGCCGGGCATTCGTCCTAGTGATGTTGTACTATTTGATGGAAACATACTTATGCCCGCCACCAACAACTATAGAGAAAAAGTCTTTTCAGTAAATCCTGCCACTACTATTAAATTTGAATATCAAAAAACGAATTCTTCAGATCAAGTTAAATGTGGTATAGTTCCATTGGATGAACCAGAGATTGGCGAAAGTATTAGTACTGCAAATAATTCTACTCACATATATCAAAACAATACAGCACAAGAACAATCTATAAAAATATATTGTAATTATAAAACAGCAGTAGATTCTAAGTTGAGATTTAAAATCACTGAAGTAATCTCTGATATTACTCCTGTTCGTAGTACAGAACTTTACACTAAAGGTAATTTATGTCCAGGCGCTCCACTTGGATGGCAAAGACTTTTAAGATGGGATATTGATAAGATTCCAACTGTAGGATTCTCTTTGTCAGTGGGTAAGGAACTTGGAGAGAATGAGTTTATTTTTAGAGACTTTATAAATTCACAAAATAGTTATTTTAAAATTCTGCCCAATTATTTTTCAAAGCAGGGGTCTAAGGTAGACTGCAGGGCGGATATTACTTTCGAAACGGAAGATGTACGGGCCATGAATTTAGACCCAGTGGCACAGGTTGAAATCACAAGTATTATAGGGAGAATGTGATATGATAAATTGGATTAAAGCTAGATTGACAGAAAGAACATCATGGGATGGTGGCGCACTTATTGCGATGGGTGTTGTTGCACTACTCTTTGATGGTTTGATTACATGGGCTGCATATGCAGCAATTGTTTATGGTCTTTGGACTATCTGGAAATCAGAATAATCTATTGACAAGTCATACGTTACAGTGTATTATATGCTGTAACGTATATTTAAGGAGTATTTATATAGAATGTTGAAACTTAAGAGTTCGAAAGAATTTAGTGATGAAATAGAAAAACAAGTTTCTAAATTAAACAGTTCGTACATCGATACAATCACATACTACTGTGAAAAAAATAATTTGGAAATAGAAAATGTAGTTTCTTTGTTGAGTCCTTTCATAAAAGAAAAAATTAAATACGAGGCAGAAGGACTGAACATGGTTCGGAAGTCTACCGAACAATTGCCTCTATGATTACCATGTCTGGGAAGAAGATAGATGACTTTGAGGCGTTTAAAATTTATCTTGCAATGAAAAGTCATTTTAATAGTGAGTATGATTTTATAAAGTACAAAGGGAAGGTTTCGCCGAAGAAAGAAACCTACCATAATAGGAGAGACAGAAGAACTTTTGAAGAACTTTCGAGAAGGTTTGATAAAAAGAGTTTGGAAGAGTTTTTACTTGCCTTGTTCTTGAATGTAACAGAAAATGGTAATCTTGCAATTTCTCGTAATGAGTTTATGTGGACAGGAAATCTTTTAGATAAAGAATCCTATGATACATATAAAAATTGGAAAAAAAGAATTCAAAGTATAAAGTATACTTTTACTAATGATTGTCATGTGTTGTTTACAAGGGCGTCTGAGGAAAATCTGGAGTTCAATTCCATATTTAAATCTATTGACAATGACTACCCATTTATTGTATTCTTAGAAAAACGTGGAGAACTTTCATTAGAAACGTTAATTATCTTTGAAAAGATTTTTGCTTTCGTAGATAAGGTCAAAATAAATGATACAACTTATTGGCCTATATACACTAAGAAAGTAAAAGACTATATGTCTTTCTTAGACATAGATGTTGATTATTATGTTAATGTTCTTAGGGACATATTGATTGATGATTATTATGAAGATTATGGTCAATTAATTAAAAAAACTAGTTGACAATGTTTGGATAATATAGTATATTAGTAAAATACAAAACGCATATAACGATATAACGTATAAAGGAGAAAATTTATGTCTTTTGCAAACCTTAAAAAAGGTCGATCTAACTTTGCCCGTCTTGCGGAAGAGTTGGAAAAAACCCAATCCCCACAACAAACCACATCGAATATCGATGATCGATTTTGGAAACCAACTATTGGTAAGGATGGTAACAGTTATGCTGTAATTCGTTTCCTTCCCCCTACAGATGGTGAAGATATTCCTTGGGTTCGTGTATTTAATCATGGATTTAAAGGCCCAGGCGGTTGGTTGATTGATAACTGTCTTACTACAATCAACAAACAGTGTCCTGTTTGTGAGTCTAATACTGAACTATGGAATACTGGTTCACAAGACAATCAAAACCTTGCTCGTGACCGTAAACGTAAACTCAAGTTCCTTTCGAACATTTATGTTGTAAAAGATCCTGCAAACCCAGATAATGAAGGAAAAGTTTTTCTTTACTCATATGGTAAGAAAATCTTTGACAAGTTGAACGAGTCAATGAATCCTCATTTTGAAGATGAGGCTCGTTACAACCCATTTGATTTTTGGGATGGTGCAAACTTCAAACTGAAGTATCGTACTGTTGATGGTTATGGTAATTATGATAAGTCTGAATTCGATTCTCAAGCACCACTTGCAGATGATGATTCAGAATTGGAAACAATCTATAATCAACTATATTCATTGGAAGAGTTTGTAAGTGAAGAGAAGTTCAAGTCTTACGAACAACTCAAGGAACGTCTTGATCGTGTTCTTGGAGTTCAACAGTCTGCAGTTTCAGTAGAAACAGATTTTGCTTCTGATGATTCTTCATACTACGCTGAACCTACTCAGACTAAATCTGCGCCTGCGCCAGAACCAAAGTCTGTAACTTATAATGAAGACGAGGAAGATGATTCAATCTCTTACTTTGAACGTCTTGCAGATGAAAGTTAAACAGTTGGTGGCACTGAAGTGTTAGTGTAAGACACAACACAGAGTCCATACAGGTAATAGAAGGTATACAACATACTCGACCGCCATCTATTATCGCATACAAAGAACTGAGTGTGGGGAATGGGCAGGGAGAAATCCTTGCCCTTTTTTTTGTCTTAGATATGTTTGGATTGCATAACGAAATTGCGAAAATGACATGGGGATTTTCTGCACTTGCGAAATAAATATTTGTGTCAGAATCACTGACATTTCACACATATCATACACAGGAGAATTGGATGACACAATTAGTATTAACAGCATCAGACTGGTTAAATATTACCCCATTTGTAGATTTTATTCATGATTTACAAAAAAGAATGAAATTGAAAAAACTTCAAAAAGAAACTATAAAAGAATTAAGTTCACTGTCCGATAGAGATTTGAATGATATTGGGATTGCAAGATCGCAGATAAAATCTATTGCAATGGAATTGGATTTAAAAGATGTTTAAGAAAATTTTAGAAACTTTTGAGAACATTGGAAGAGCAAGAGCTGCACATGTTCTTGTACAACAAGGTTTATACGAAGAAGCAAAAAGAATTATGTGTAGGGACTAAAAGGTTCCTACCATGCACCCACTAAAGATAACTTAGCATCCCTTACAGCACCATCAGTATGTCTTACTTCTGGTTTTTGTTTAGGCATAATCGTTGAATTGTTTGTTACATTATTCACGGTGTTTTGTTGTGGTGCATTTATAATATTCGCAGCCTGTTTCGCTTCTGATGTAGATTTGTCCATAGCAACACTATCCATCATATTAGACGCTTCTAATTTTCTATTAGGAATGTCACTTGAGGTGGATTCTGTTTGCAATTTCTGCTGTCCTTGCAGTGTCTTTGATTCTAACCCCATCGGATTGTTGATATCATTTAGATCGCCAGCGGCCGAGATATTTAATTTATCTAACTCGGCTTGTAGTTTTTCTATTTCTGTAGCATCTTTTTCTATACCTTTTTTATCTCTACCAAAGTAGACGTTTTCGCCACCTTCACTTCTTGCGATTCTATCTTTTGCATCTGCAATTTTTGTCTGTAGGTCTGCTTTCTTATCTTCTGTAGAAATCTCAGGGGTTGTTGCGCCCTCTTTTCCATCAATCACACCCATATCCTTCGCCATGAGTCCAGCATCAATCGCTGTTGACGCAGCAGTACCAAGGCCTGGTATTGTGCCAGCAAGTCCAGAAAGTACCTCTAGGCCTGCGCCAGAGAAGTCTCCACTAAATGCTCTTTGAGCACCAAATCCCAATCCTGCAAGTAAACCAACGCCAGGGATTTTTTTCAATAAAGATTTCCCAAGTCCCTTACCAACAGTTTTGGTGGCGGCCTTTCCAGTTACTTTAGATGTAAGTCCACTTATCTTCGCACCAACTCCTTTTACTGGTGCTGAAATATTTGACATTTTTGGAAGTTTATCTGCTATTGCACTACCAACACCTTTTATTTTATCAGGCATCGAAGGTATTGCATTTTTTACATTACTTGCGACACTACTTGCGACACTCGCTGTTTTTGCTGCTCCAGTTGCAGCAAGTCCCGCTACTGCTCCCCCACCAAGTTTCAGTGCATTCAATCCAAAGCTTTTAATTCCCCCCAACGCACCTCTTGCAGCATTCAGTCCACCACCAACTAAACTTCTTGCTCTTCCCGTAATTCCAGATCCTGCATTTCTTACTAGATTACCAAGTCTACCAAATCTACCACCACTTGATCTATTTACTACGGAACCAACTCTTCCAATACCACCTTTTACCGCCCCGCCAACTCTTGAGATGGCACCTCTAATTCCGCCTTTACCTTTTACCGCCCCGCCAAGTCCGCCTCCACCGGCGCCGGCCAGCAAGTCACCTAAAATTCCACCGCCACCACCACCTGAGATTTCATCTAAGTTTCCAGTGTTTTCTGCAATCTGTTCGAGAAGTTTGATTTGTGTTTTATCAAACTCCTGTTCAATTTTTCTTTCTCTATTACTTTCTCTTTGAGTTTCCAGATCCAATGGAGATGGATTGTCAGAAGTATCTTGCAAGAATTTTAGAAGATTTACTACTTCTTCTAGATATGGACTGTTTTGACCAAGTTGTTCTTTTACTTCATCCAACTTAGTTGTTGTGATTTGGGCAACTTCACTTGGAGTGGATGTTTCATCAGTAGATAAATTTTGAGTATTTTCAGATGGAGATGGTACTGTAATATTTTCTTTATCATCCGACACTGAAGCTTCTGGTTTTGGAACAGACACTGGAGACTCTGGCATGTCAAGTCCATAACTTCTTTTAATAGACTCGACTTCATCTTGTCTTGCTTTATTTGCATCTTCTGCTTCTTTTGCGGTTTTTGCTTGACGAATAATCGCATTTTTTTGTTCATCAATAACTTCTTGTTCAGTGATACCTCTTGCAAGTGATTGTGCCGCTACTTCTTCTGATGTTATATTCGCTCTTGAAATTGCTTCTTCATTTGATATTTGTGTTCTTAAAACAGAAAATTCTTCTTCTTCAATTTTCCTCTGTTCTACAATTCTTCTTTGTCTTTCTTCTTCTTCTGCCTGATTTGCTTTTCTTGTTTCTCTGAATTGTTTAATTCTGTCACCAACAAATGATGCACCAAACGCCAGTAATGGACTACCACTCAACGCACCAGTAATAACTCCACCAATTCCATCGATGGAATTTTCTACTGTCTTTGATGCAAGCTCTCCGATAGATTTTTTAAATGTGGTGTTTTGTTTTATACTTTCTTGAGATGTTCTTAATATCTCTTGAAGTGCCTTCTTTTCTTGGTCAGTAGCACCTTCTAATTGTTGTAAATCAGCATCAAGAAGGTCTATCTTCTTTTTAGTTTCTTTAAATTCTTTTACTGATATACCTTCTTGTTGTCCAAGAATATCAGCAACTTCTGTAAGGGCCTGTCTAGCTGCGGCAGACTGCAACTGGTCGGTTGCAGCGCTAAATGACGCAGACAATTCCTCTTGGTTTTGTCTAATAAGTTTTTCTGTTACCGCTTGTAGATCAGGTTTTGCCATTTATTACTTCTTCTTATCTGAGTATGCATTCGCTCCAAAGAAACCCATAACAATTGCAGCAACGGAAACAAAATATGTTGCCGCCATATCACCCAAAATCTTTGATGCTCCGTCTAGTCCTGCAAGTACTGCAATCACTACTGCAAAGGGATAGAGTAACATACCGAATAAAGAGAACCAAGCCATCTGGCGCATTGCATCTCTGCGAGCGTCAGCATCTTCTAGTTCTTTTCTTTTAAACTCAAGATACATCTTTTCTTCTTCGTTTGAAACCTTTCCATCTCCATTAGTATCAGCTGGGTGATGTCCAGATGCTTTAATTTCTTCTTCCATATTAACTCCTCATTGCGTCTTTTCTACGCTTTTCTTCTTCTTTAATATAGTTTATCAAAAGATTTAAATATATCTCTCTTTCCCACGGTATCATATCTTCTAATTCACTTAAACTATATTTATGGTGCTGCATCAATGCAAAATTATTTCGATACATCGATGCAAGGGACTCATGATTTAAACTTAGGAAAAAAAATCAGTAATTCCTTTTACTTTCATCGATTTTTTCCATCCACATTTTCTACAAGTAATATTCACATCACATGCAGTTTCCGGCATTGTGTTGAAAAAGTTATTAATAGATTCAAACTGTTGTTGTGTCAAATTCTCAACAAAAGTTTTTAATTCACTTTCTGAATAATCAGATGCATTATATACGTCATTTCCATCAACGATCATGTCAATACAAGTAGTTACAACATCAATTACATCATCTACACTATCTGCAGTTAATACAGAATTTAAGATATTAAAATCTGGATATTTCATAATGATTTTAATATCTGATGTTAGATTCAATTCATTGGTGTGTCCTTCTTGATTTTCAATTTCCGCCTTTTCTAAGTCTAATGTGAAAGGAATTTGACAGCCCCCCTGCCCTACTCCTTCTTCTTTACAATCTTCCCGATTGTAACTCAAACCAATTACGTTTCCAATAGACTTACTTCTAAGTTTGATGAAAATGTGTTCAATATCAAATGTAGAAAGTTTATCAACATCTACATCTGATACTAAACAGTTTCCAATAATTTGTTTTATCGCATCAATTTTTTCTTGTAGTTCTTCTCCCTCTTGTGCCATTAGAAGAATCTTTTCTTCTTTGACTAAAAATGGACGAAACTTTACACTTTCATTTGTTGATGGTATAGTCAAATCATATGTTGGTGCATTAATTGTAGGTAACATATTTTATCCTCTTCAAGTATAATTTAATTATTATGGGCCGGTTGCAGTAATCTCTGGGCCGGTTACAGTAAGCTGTACACGTTTATTCGCCTCCTCTTTACTATATTCAGAGCGATATTTTCTGTAGAACATCGTAATCTGACATTGCGCCGGTTCTTCGTTTGCATATGCATATTCAACTGGGCCTATAGATAATGGATATAGATTCTCAAATGTTACAGAGTGTGTTTTCTCATCGTTTTTATTATATGTAATGAGTTCTGCCTGTGGTGCCACATAGTCGTTATAATATGAAATTTTATGTGTAGTAAAATCTATAACTTGGTGAAACCAATCTTCAAACCAATCTCTTTCTTTTAAGTTATCGCTCAAATATATACTAAATGTCAATTGATCGTATGTAGTTGTGTATGGTGCCATTCTTATAGGGCCATAAATTTTTGTTTCCGTTGTTGAAATGGTTTTCCCTGGCAAAGAAATTGATGGAACACGAAATTTTAATAAATTGTCTGGATTTGTTAGAAACGACTTCGGCGGTGGTTTAATTCTAAGTTCATAACGATTTGCCTGAGTAAGGCCAGATTTTGAAATGTTTGCAATAAAATCTTCTATTGATGCCATTTATGATCTCCTAGCAGAATCTGACCAAACTTTCGAAGCAGCGGCCTTTTTGAATTTTTGTACTGGTAAAAACAATGCGATGTCCCATTCATTTGCCTCAATTTTTACAAACTTTGATCTAACATGAGTAAACAAGTATTTTTTGAGACAAGGTTTTATGACATTATATTTAGACAGACCTTTTAGAACATTATAAGATAGTTTGAGTCTTGTATTCGAATCATATCTTTTATCTGATGCAATTTTAGATAAAGCATTCATCACAACAATTCTATTTCTTGGCGAAACATAGTGCAAGTTGATTCCAACAAATCCCCCAGAAATTCTTTCCACCATAAAGATAAGTGGAAATTCATCATAGTATGGTAATTTTTTTGCATACTTAGGGTCATATTGGTAACAATACATACTTCCAACATTGGGGGTTGCCGCAGATCTCCCCCCATCTCCCATTAAAGATGCTCTTGTTATTCTTGTTTCTCTTGCCTTTTTTCTAAACCATTCCCTTGCTTTATCGGTATTTGGTCTAATATTTCTGGCAGCAAGTCTATTTAATAGTGGTGTAAAGTCTGTCATTCATTTATGCCGTTTTTTACTATTTATATCGTTTTATTGAGCGAGTTGATCTTCTGTTAAAATTTTAAATTCCCACTTTCTATCTTCGCAGAATTCTTTTGCGTATTTCCACTTGGCTTCATTGATACTCCAAGTCTTCATTTCACTCAAATATCTTGGTGTAATCTTGGATCGTTTTCTTGGTGGTTTGGTTTCTTTTTTTGGTTTTACTTCGATGACAATAGTTCGGGTTTTATTTTCTTCTTGGATTTTTATTACAAAATCTGGATAATACTTGTGTTGTCTTCTGTCTACTGGTGAAATGTAAGGTATTACTAATTCTTCGCTCGACCAGAAAGTGATTGCTTCGTTGTTGTCGCAATACACCATAAACCGTCTTTCCCATGAGGAACGATATACAATGTTATTCACATTTCCTGCATATTTTTCTGGATTTGCTGGTTTGTATTTTCCTCTATAAGTAAATCTTTTTCTCACTTCATAAAAACCTTTATAAATAGTATCAACATATTTAGGAGCAAGTATTTAATGGCCTCATCAGACTCACCATCCACTTTGACACAACAGAGACAACAAGTTGCATCAGGTGGAGAAACTTATATCTATCCAATGTCATTGCATGAACATGAAGAAGTTGTGGAGATGAAAGATTTTGTTAGATTTACTGCATATAAAGGCGAGCAGCCTGGCTACACAACCATGCAGACAAGAGGAACTGCAGTTGATCTTGAGAAAATAGGGAGTGTTACTCTTCATCTTCCAGAAAATATTGAAAATTCAACAAAATCCCAATTTGAAGGTGCAGACAGTGGTGCAATGGGTATGCTAGGTAACACTGGTGCAGTCGCAGGCGAAGATAATGGATTCTTAAGTAAAGTATTAAACCTTGGGGGAGAACTTTCATTATCAGCGGCTCAATTTGGGGGAGGCGTTGCATTTGGTGGTGATGGCAATTTGCAATCTCAAGTTGTTGGTGGTAGAGTTTCTGGTGCGAATAAACATATGTTATTCAGAGGAATTGATTTTAGATCATTCAATTATCAATATAGTATTCTTCCAAGGACAGCAAAAGAATCTACTGAAATTAATAATATGATAAAATTTTTAAGAAAGAACATGCTTCCAGAAATGGCAGGATTTAATTTTTTCCAAGTTCCTAATACATTTACCGTTGAATATTATTTGGGTGGTAGGCCTGCAGAATTTCTTCACAAAATCAAACCGTGTGTATTGACTGACTGTACTGTTAAGTATGGGGGTAACGGTGCGTTTGCAACTTTCAGTGGAACAGATGCTCCTGCAGTTATTGAATTAGCTCTGACTTTCCAAGAGGTGCAGTTGGTTACTTCTTCAGATGCATCGGAGGGCTACTAATGTTTAATTATCTAGAAAAAAAGAAATATGATTTGATGTTGGATGGAAAACCAAAAAAGGTAACTAATATTTTTCAAAATGCATACATTATAGAAGAATACAGAGAAAATCCTCTTTCACATTATGAGTATACCGTCAGAGATGAAGACACGCCAGAAACAATTGCCCATTTATACTATGGAAGTTATACATATGGTTGGGTTATTTTGTGGATGAACGATATCGCAAATGTTTATGATGATTGGCCAATGACAAGTAGAACACTACAAACTCATATTGAAACTGTTTATGGGGCCCCTGCATATGAAGGGTCAAATTTTTATCCAAGAATATTTAAAAATGGTGATTATATTTATGACACATTAGAACAAAAAGTTTTTGTCAGAAGAAACGACAGATGGGAAGTTGTACTGAATGATTATTCTGCAAGCAATTTAAATGGACTATCTATTGCAAGAAATATTCCTATTCATTATAATCATGATGTATTGGGACATAAAATCTCTTCAGACACATATAATCTCCTTACTCCACAGGATAAGAAAAAATATACAATCTATAGTGCATATGATTATGAACATGATAAGAACGAAAAAAATAGAGTAATTAAATTGTTGAGAGCAAATTTATTAAATGAATTTATTTTGAGATTTGAAGAGGTTATTTAATGTCAGATACATTTAAGTTAGGCGATTATAATATTCGTAAATTTACTATCCGTTCACATAACGGATTTGAATTAGACCTTAAAAGATATTTTACATCAATTCGTATTTTCGAAGATATATTATCGTCTAGTATTACTGCATCAGTTGGTTTTCGTGATGTTGAAGATATGCTAACTTTTTTGCCGATTGTGGGACAAGAAGATGTTTCTTTGGATTTTGAAGTTCCAGAATGGAAAAACATTAAGTTGGATTTCCGTGTTCACAAAATCTCTGAGTTGACAGACGAAGATGGAACTCAGACTTATAATTTAGAGTTAATTTCAAAAGATTTTGCAAAAAATTTCGAAGAAAAGATATCAGAATATTTTGAAGGAAGTTCTACAGATATTGCACAAACTATTTTTTCAAGACTTGGGAGTTCGAAAAGTCTTTCTACAGAATCAAGTAACGATCAATATAGTGGAGATAATGGATTAGTAATTCCAAACTATACTCCAATGAAAAGCATTTCGTTTTTGTGTAATAAGGCATTTAGTGAAACATATAAAAGTTCTTCTTATATGTTTTTTGAAACAACGAAAGAATATGTTATGAAACCCTTAGAAATGTTAACGCAGGCAGAACCAAAAAATAAATTTATTGTTGGTGCATATAAAAGTGCTGGCGCAGAAGAAATTGGAGATATCTCTACAAATGTTGAAAACAAGAAAGTAATTAGCTTTAACTTTGATTCAAACTTTGATGTTCTTGGGAATATAACAAAGGGGTTTTATAATTCAGAAGTTTATGCTGTAGATTTACTGACCCGACAGGTTAAGAATTATACACATTCATATTGGGAAAATTATGGAGACTACAAGTACTTGGATAATAATACTTTCCAAGATACTACTGGACAAGGAATACAATATAAACCAAAAAATTTATATGTTGTTCCAGAGAGAGACTTGCAGGGCGGAAACCCCACATTCAATCAGGAAAAACTTTTTCTTCCAAAAGTATTCTATTATCAGTTGATGAAAAACATAAAAGTAACTATTACTGTTTTTGGAGATACCGATGTTTGTGCTGGAGATGTCTTAGAACTTGAAATGCCAATATATCAAAGAGATAACACAGGAACAAACAAATATTATAGTGGAAAATATTTAGTGTTTGCGATCAGACATAGAATTGAGGGTGGAAGGTATCAAACTGACATTGAGTTGGTTAGAGATAGTATCGGACTGCCGTTACCAGCGGAACAGCCAACGCCTCCATCTGGTGGGAGTATACAATAATGGATATGAATATGTTTTCGGGTAGAGAAGGAATGGTTTGGTGGCAAGGTGTCATCGAAGACGTAAAAGATCCAGAAGCTCTTGGCCGAGTAAAGGTTAGAATTATTGGGTGGCACACTCCAGACAAGGCACTTCTTCCCACAAAAAAACTTCCATGGGCAACTCCACTCATGCCTATTACGAGTTCATCTACTGGTGGTATCGGACAATCGCCAACAGGTGCAATGCCTGGCGCATGGGTTATGGGATTTTTTAGAGATGGAGAGCATGGTCAAGATCCTATAATTTTTGGAACAATTTATGGACGCCCAACAGAGGGTTCTGAAACAAACGCAGATCAAACATATCCTTCAGAAAGTGGGTCAGTATTCGGCGGTTCTACCAAAAATGAATCTGATGTTAATAGACTTGCAAGAGGCGTAAAGGATAGTACATCAAATGCAAATGGTGGAGATGAAAATACATCTTCTTCCGAAAATGCAACCGAATGTGGAAAAGAAGTTGACCAAGATGGTGTGCCGAGTGATAAAGAAAATAGAAAAAGACTTAGTAAGATTACTACAAAATCTGGGAAAAGTGCTTGGGTTGCTACAGTATTTAAAGATCAATTTCAAAGGTTTGTGAATGAACTTGAGGCCACAGGATATGTTATCAAAAGTATTGGTGGATACGCATATCGAAAAAATGTAAATAATCCAAGTAGATTTAGTTATCATGCAAGTGGTGCTGCAATTGATATCAACCCATCAACAAATCCTAATGGGAATACATTGATAACGGATATGCCGGACGGTGTATCATCTATTGCTAAAAAATATGGTTTAGGTTGGGGTGGCGACTGGAATAATGTTAAGGATGCAATGCACTTTAGTGCTGCGTCTGGAGAACGGGGTTCTACTCCCTTAAAACGAAATGGTATTGTTCCTGACCCATCATCTGGAAGTCAAACTGAAAGTTCTTCTGGTGGTGGTACTGATAAGCCTGGAGAGGGACAAGAGTGTGATACTGTAACAACTAGTGAATCTGGAGCGACTTCTAGTAGGTCTGCAAACACTGCAGCACAACAACAAAGTCAGGCACCATCTGCAAGTGCAACACAATGGTCTACTGGAAGATCATATAACGAAGGTGATTTGGTAAAATCGCCACCATTGGAAGAGGGAGAAGAGTCTGGTGGCCCTCCATACACAATGCGTTCTGGAACTTTGGCAGCTGCCGAGGCACTTGGAATTAGTGCGATTGATCTTGCAACAGTGATGTCATATGAAACTGGTGGTACACTCGATCCTCAGAAAAGAGGGCCTACCACTAAATGGGGTCAACATAGAGGACTTATTCAATTTGGAGAACCGCAGGCAAATCAATATGGTGTAGACTTTAGTACTCCACAAACAGCAATAGACACTCAACTTGGCCCAAGGGGTGCGGTAGTCAAGTATTTACGAGATAAAGGCGTCAGGCCTGGAATGGGTAGACTAGAAGTTTATTCTGCAATTAATGCTGGTGGTATCGGAGAAAAGTATTATAGTCGTTCAGATACCGCAGCTGGCGGTGCAGCAGGGACTGTAAGAGACAAAGTAAACAATCAGATGGAAGGACATGAAAGAAACGCCAAACGTCTTCTGGCGGGTTCTGGCGACAGTACATTTGTTCAACAAAAAACATTTATTGCGAAAAATTCTGGAACTTCTGATGCGGAAGGTAGTGGACCAACTTCATCAAATTTAAAGGACGGCGATATTCTTTGGGAAGTATACGAAGATCCATTACCAGAGATTGATGATCCAGTGGAAGAAGGTAGTGTGGCAGATGTGGATCAGTCTCCATCAACATTTAATGCAAACTCTGGCAACAGTTCATATGGACAAGCTACATATAATCCACGTTCTATTGTAGAGATGAAAAAAGAAAGTACTGAAAGTACGGAACTATTTGATGAGCCACCAACTCCATACGCTGCAGAGTATCCACACAATAAGGTAATATCTACTGAGTCTGGCCATCATCAAGAATTTGATGACACGCCGGGGGCAGAAAGAATACATACATATCATAGATCTGGAACATTTGAAGAAATACATCCAGATGGTTCTGTGGTTACAAAGGTTGTTAAGGATAATTATGAAATTATCTTTGGTAATAATAATATTTACGTCAAGGGAACGATTAATGTTGTTGTAGATGCAGACGTAAACATTAGAGTGGGTGGTAATGTCGATGCAAAAGTCGGCGGAACAATTGATACCGAATCTGGTGGGAATACCACACTAAAAGCACCAAACATTCATTTAAACCCATAAGAGGAAGTCATGGCAAATACTGCAGAAGAAAGACTTGGGATACTACCATCTAAAAGAGATCAATATGTTGATTTTGATCTAACGTTTAGACGAAATCCAGTCAGTGGAGATGTTTTAATCAAAAAAGATATCAGCTCAATAAATCAAAGTATTAAAAATATTTTATTGACTAATAAACTAGAAAAACCTTTTAAACCAAGGTTTGGTGGAAATATTTATAACACTTTATTTGATTTAATGACAAATTGGGATTATAGGGGTTCTCCACATGACATAAATATGCAGGAAGAGATAAAACTTGCATTAAAAATTCATGAACCAAGGATAGTAGTTTCCGATGTTAATTTTTTCTCTAGAGAAAGAGTTATGTCATCGTTGAAAGGAATAAAGAGAGAAGACGAAAGAACTAGACAGGCACAGTTAGTAGACAATAATTCGTTAGAAATTAGTATAGTATACAATGTCCCTGCATCCGAAGAAGATATAACATTTCAATTTAGTATAAAAAGAGTACGATAAATGGCCAAAAATATAAACATATCAGACTTAAGTTTTGATGGAATAAAAAACAATATCAAAAAATACATGGAGAATGATAAAGTTTTCAAAGATTATAACTTTGAAGGCTCTGCATTGTCTAGTATACTCGACATACTATCATATAATACTTATTACAATTCGTATTATATGAACATGATTGCAAATGAAAGTTTTTTAGACACTGCAAGAATTCGTGAGAATGTTGTATCCAAGGCAAAGTTATTGGGTTATACTCCACGTTCTAATAAGTCTGCAAGTGCATTAGTTGCAGTAACATTCAAGATTATTAGAAAGAATAGACAAGAAAGAGATTATCAATATAATACATTAAGAATCGATAGACAACTTGCATTTTCTACTTCTATTGACAACGAATCTTTTGTTTTTGTTCCGAAAGTTTCTAGATCAATTACAAGATCACGCTCGGCAGCTGAACCAGATGGGTCAAGAGCCCATTACTATACTATAAACGATTTAGAATTATTTCAAGGACAACAGGTAGAAGAAAAGTTTGTTGTTGATATTAATAATCCAAATCAAAAATTTACTTTATCAAACGAAGCTGTAGACACCAATACTATTCGAGTTCTAGTACAGGCAAGTGCTGATGATGATATTGTTACTGAATTTCAATTAGCAACGGATACTACACAACTTTCTGATATTTCGAAAACATATTTTCTTCAAGAATCTAAAGATATGAAATATGAAATATTTTTTGGAGATGGTGTCCTTGGAGATGAAGTTGAAAATGGAAATATAATTACTGTTCGTTATATTACAACAAAGGGTGCCAATGGAAATGGTATTACTGGAAGACTTACTGCGATTGCATTACCTAAAGGTGTAATCGTTGATACTGAAAATGTTCAGATTATTGGTGAAAGTTATGGTGGTGCTGACAGAGAAGATATTGAGTCTATTAAATTCTTTGCGCCAAGGACATTTGAAAGTCAAAACAGAGCAGTTACCGCTAGAGACTATAAGGCTATTGTTCCACAAATTTATCCAGAGGTAGACACAATGAATGTTTGGGGTGGGGAAGACAACGATCCTCCTGCATATGGTTCTGTATATATGTCTATTAAACCCAATACTGGACTAATTCTTTCGACCAAAGAAAAACAATATATTTTAAATCAGTTAAAAAGTAATTATTCGGTTCTCACTCTTTCGCCTCAAATTGTCGATCCCGATTATTTGAAATTGAAAATAACTACAAATGTAAAGTATAATGATGAAGCGACTTTATTGGATGAGTCTGCTTTAAAAGAATCTGTAAGACAAAATATTATTTCTTACAATAACAAGTTTTTAAACGAATTTAATAATTATTTTAGATATTCGCAGTTTCTAGCAACTATTGATAAAACCGATGATTCTGTTACAAACAACATAACAGAAATTTTGATGATTAATGAAAAGACTCCAGTATATAATGGTATTGCATCATACACATATAATTTTAACAATGCAATACGCCCTAAAAGTTTGTATTCTAACGCATTTACTATTGCTGGATCAAGTGCCCCTCATTATATTGAAGATGATGGATTGGGTGGATTGAGAATATACACATTAACTCCTTTATTTGCTAGAAAATATAATAATGTTTTGGGTGGAACTATCAACTATGGAACTGGTAAAGTTGTTTTAAATGATATTCAGATTACAGGTATCATTGGTTCAACTGTTTTAGGTTTGGTTGCAGAACCAGAATCTAATGATATATTTCCTGTTCGTAATCAAATTATCTTTATTGATTATGACGAACTTGATATTGTAATGATGCCTGATACAGATGAATTTAATGAAAACTATGATATCTCTTCACAAAGAGTGGTTGTTACTAGATCACTTAGAACAACATATAATACATCGCAGGCAAGTATTACAAATATAATATCTGATACTACAACATAACAAGCAGAAGTTAAATTAAATGGATAGAACTAATTTACAAAATATTGCATCTAGGATAAGAGAACAACTTCCTACTTATTTGAACAGTAGTGAGTATGATAACTTTGTTCGTTTTTTAGAATTGTATTATGAATGGTTGGCGTTAGATGACAACGTTAGTAATGTCACTGGAAAGCTTACTTCTCTAACAGATTTGGATGAAACTTTTGATATCTTTGTTCAAGAGTTTAGGTCTGAACTTGCTGGTGCATGGCCGACAATTACTAAGATTAAATCAAATACTCAAATCGCAACTGAAATTTTGCAGGAAGCAAACAATGGCGATGCTGCAGAAACATCTATAGATACTACTGCTGACCAAGAATTTTTTACTGATGGCCTTTCTGCAAAATATGTAATGGATTATTTTAATCCGTTTTATTATTTTTCAGATCAAGATGTAGATACAAAAGTTACTAAGATACGAGTCTTTATAAATGATGTCAATTTTACTGGAAGAGTTGGTGAATCTTTAAATGAAGTCGTAGAGAATTTAACACCCCCCAATGATGACCCATCTGAAAGTACTGGTGATTGGGTTGAGTTAATTGAGGGAGTTGATTATAGACTTTTAGAAAATTCTATTTTTTTCCAAGACGAAAATAACCACCCGATTGTTCACGATAATCGTGATATTATAAAAATCAGATTTTATTTGAGAACTTTTATAAGTCCTGTTGCAGACGCAGATACTGAAGCTGCAATATTAAAATTAGTCGAAGAGGGTGGAAAAGAAAAAACCAGATATACTAACGAAAGAAACTTTTTAAAGTTAATTAATAAGTTTTATAAACAAAAAGGTAGTGAAAGTTCTTATAAGTTTTTGTTTAGGGCGTTGTTTAATGAAGATATAGAAATATATTATCCAAAAGAAAACTTGTTAAAACCAAGTTCAAATACTTGGCAAACATTAACGAGTCTTAGAACCACTCCATACGAGGGCACAATTAAGATTAATCAACCACTGTTTATTGAAGGTTTAACCAGTGGGGCCTCTGCAAATATCGAATACTTTAATGATTATACTTTAGGCGACTATAAAGTTCGTGAATATGTAATTAGTTCAATCGATGGTGAGTTTTCTAGTAAAGAATCCGTAAGAATAAAACAATCAGATTCTTCTATTTTCGAAGAAACACTGTATGAATGTGTTGTAGGATTTGAAATAGAAAATCCTGGCGAAGATATGCCGAGAAAATTGACACTACAAAATAATTTATCTTCAAATGGAAGTGGTTATGGTTTTGCTGCAAAAATCGCACATACCTCTTTTGGCCCAGTTGAAAACATAAAAATTGTCAATAATGGAGACCAGTATATTACTGGAGAAACAATTGAGTTTCAAAATGGTAATACATTGGGTTCATATGCTATTGGGCAAATTAGTTCTATTCAATCCGTAAAAAATAATTTTAGTGTTTCATTTTTTCAAAACCCAGAAAGTTTGGAATATCCAGTCATGTCATTTGATATTGGATTGTCTGGTTATGATTTTGGACCCAGAGCTCAAAATCCATCTGTTGCGATTGAGAATGTAGATTATCTCTACGATGATGTTTTTTATCTATACGATTATGAAGACATTTATAATAGAAAAATTACACATCAGGTGCAAACATTTTTTACTGCTGTAAAAGATTATAAAACTGGAGAGATATCTTCGACTTATAGAAGTACTCTAACTCCAGTTGAAGAACCACCATTTATAATTGCAAATTTAAATGAAGGTGACCCTACGGAATATAGATTAAGAACCGACTTAGAGTTTCAAGTTACATCTGTAAATGAATTTGGTGGCATTACTGGAGTTGCAATTACAAACAACTTAGCAAGTCCAACTAATGTTTTCCCACAAGTTGCAGATGTAAGAAACCAAACTGCAACCTATCATCAAGGTAAGGGTGTGGGCGCATTATTTGATGTTGCATATCTTGATAATGTAATAACTTCTGTCACTTTAGGAAGTCAAGAAACTTCTAAACATTATGTTCCTGGCGATTTTATTAAAATTAACGGCGAACAATTTTATAATGGTGTGTCCGGCGTTCATGATATCTTTATAAAAGTATTAACGGTTGCGGGTGGTGCAGCCTACTTAAACATAGACTCATCCTCATATACTACAACCTCTAGGATTGGTTCGGGTGCTGTGTGGGATGTCGATACAGACGAACCTAGTTATCCTCAAAACCTTTCTGTTCTTTTGAGTGATGCAGATGCACAAGGAAATTTATCACCAACTACAAATTATATTGTTGGAGATCGGTTTACAATTTTAGGTTCTGTTGTGGGCGGTACTGATGGAGATAATGATATAACAATTACTGTGACAGAAGTTAACGATGAAGGCCGAATTGAAGATTTTGAAGTTTTTGCAAATCTAATAAGTGGACATATAGCAACATTTCAAGTTTTAAATCCAACGACTCCAATGCCAAATGGATACTCGTATTACTATGCACCACAGTATACCGCTTCCAATCAAAATGGGGGAACTTCTGGAACTGGTGCAATATTTAATTTCATTAGAAGAGATGGAACAACATATTATGTGGCACACCCTGCATCAAGATTTAATGGAATTAATTATTCTGTTGGTGATTCAATTACAATACTTGGTAGTGAGTTGGGTGGTGTTGATGGAATTAATGATTTAGTTTTTGATGTAATTAAGATTGATGATAATGGTGGTATATTGCAGATTGGAAATATTACTGGAACGGCGATTAACTCATCGCCAGAAAATCTAAACAAGAATGAAAATTTAGTCAGTGTTATGTCTAATGGTTATGGTGCAACCTTTGATGTCAGTATCAACAATGGTGTGTATACTGTTACACCACATCAACCAGGCACTAATTATCTTGAAGGACAAAATTTTAAAATTAAAGGTTATAAGTTAGCGCATCAATACTTAAAAGAAGGATTTAAGGCAGGTCTTTCGAAAGTTGGAGATCACGCACTATACACAGACTATGGATGGTTAAGAAGTGATAACATCGATCTAAAATTTGATACTGAGTTAACCAATAAAGAACTGACAATAGACTTTTGGTATTTCAGAAAATCTATCTCTATTACAAATATAGATTCGCCGGGCGGTGTTATCTTTGCAATCAATAGTGAAGATGGTGGCACTCAGCATCTGACTCTTTGGCAAAAATATGATGGTACAATTGATTTAATAGATTCTTCTGGTAATACACTTGGCACAAGGTCAGTACCATTTGGAGAATGGAACCATATTGCAGTTCATTTTTCTAATGACGGAACTTCTATCTATTTGAACGGCATATTAGAAAACACTATCCCTGGCGTCAATATGTTAAATTATAGTACAAATTCAAATTTCTACATTGGTGCAAGACAGATTGTAGATGGAAATTCTTTAGTAATTATGAATGATTATACCCTTGGTTTCTTTGGGGCATTCAGAATGACTAAAGGAGAGAGATATGTTGCCAGTTATGAGTCTAATATTAATTTGGAAGGAGATCCTGCAGCAGTAGAAGCAGCATTTGATGATTGGTATAGATTTTCACATTCTGGTGGATCATCATATCAAGCAACCCCCAGCGATTTGTCTGCATGGATTTATAACTCCAGTACAAATAGTATTGAATGTACCGCAAACACAGGTAGTTTTACTGGTTTTATTAGTCCAACTCCTGCAACAAACTTAGAATTTGAATCCGTTTTGACAAGTACTTCAGCTGACGATGATACACTTGCACTAGTGATTGGATTTGTAACTAATGGACTTCAACCTACAGACGCTGGATATAAAGAATATACTTTAAGTGCAGTTAGAAATATGGGAGGAACCTCCCCTTCAATTGGTTGGGGATTGGTATATAATTACCTACAGTCTGATCAAGTTGTCCTTTCTTCATCTAATGTTCCGTTTATTTCTGGTGGGTGGAGTGCAAACGGTGCTACAAAAGTAAAAGTAATCAAAAATGGTGCGAATATATACGCAACTACTTCTCAGAATGGGTCAACTTCTTTAGATTCTTCAACTACACTTTATGTTGATTTGAGCACAAACCCAGACTTGAATAAATTTGAAGGTGCAATTCAGTGGGGATTTGGCGCACACAGTCAAGACGCTGCAAACTTTTCGTTGTTAGATGCATCGGGATCTTCAACTGGTGTTACAATAGAAGACAAAGGAACACAGAACCCCGTTTCTGGTAATGGAATAAGTCCATCCCATGTCAATCCAATTCCTTTTAAACAAAATATCAGACAGTCATCTAGATATGTAGAAAGAGTTAATGCTGTTGGTGGAGAAACGGTTGTTGAATTATTTTATGACGCTGACTCTGCAGTGGGAATATTCAAAGTTACAGATAGTATTATTACACCAGAAAACATTCCAGACTCATTCCCAACAAATCCTATAGATCAGTTGATATGGGAGTGGGCAGATAATTATTATATCTGGATTGATGGTTTGTGGAAAAATTATGTTGAACTTGATCCATCAGAGTATGATGCAACAACTGGTACTGCGATAACTTTCACAGATCCATTGGTTGCTGGTGAAACTGTAATGATTAGATATTATGGTGCATTGGCAGACAAACTTGAATATGTAATATTCAATAGTGAATCTTTAGTAGAACCAAATAAAATCAGGTTGAGAAGGTGGGTAGATAATCCTCAAACTCTGGATGATACTATGGCACAATATCAATTGCCTGATGCCCATACACTGACTGTTGAATGGGAAGAAATTCCAAAGTCTGGTATCGAAACCACTAGACTTATTACAGGTGGTGAAGGTTATATTAGATATCCATATGGAAATGTGTCAAGAGAAACCTTGTCATACACTTCTACAGGTCAAAGTGGAGTCTTACGAGGACTTGGAAAAGATATTGGTAAGATTAATAGATTAGAAATATATTCAAATCCATTTAGAGAAGATTTTGATGGATTTGGAGTTGGTTATGATACACCACCAGAAATCGATTTGAGTAGTTATGGTAACGGTCAGGCATCCATTAAATTACTAACTGGGCCTCTATGTGTTCGTGATGGTGTTTATGTCAACCAACAAGGATTTGTTTCGGATGATAATCGTATTCATGATGGTTATCTATGGCAGGATTATTCTTATGTTATAAAAGTAAACAGATATATTGATGAGTGGAGAAGAATTGTTAAGAAGATTATTCACCCAGCTGGTTTGATGATGTTTGGAGAATTTACTACTCTAACTAAGACTTCTGTAAGAAAAGGACTTGGAGTTGCATATCGTGAACTCATGTACGAGATTATTAAAAATGTTAATTTAAGAATGCGTAATATGGATGGTAGTGGAAGATGGACATATGCTACTGCCGAACAAACTGATATCAACGATTTAAACTCTCATGGTTATTATTTTGTATATGATAATCGTCAACTTAGTATTGACAGTGAAATTGACGGCCTTTATCAGGGTGTAGGAACTGGAGAAATATCTGATGATACAGTCGGTGCTGCAACAGTAGATAGTGGGTCTGGTAGATATGCATTATTGGATGAAAATGGAAATAATGCTTTGCGTTGGTCAGATGTAAAGAAAATCGCAATCAACTACAAAGATGCGTATGGAAAAGATTATGGACACTATTGGTCATCTAAAATTCTTGGTAACACATTTACAATATACGATACATCTGATGAGAGTATGACTAATGACGAATGGATAAATGTAAGGCCTTGGGCAAAGTATGTTGTAGAGAGTGTAGAACTAGACCCAGATTATCTTGACAGAATTGCAGTTTTTGATGTGAAGATTATTCATTCTTATAGAGAACTTCCTTCTACTGCTCCTCAGAATAGAGTTGAGTTTAGATGGGACAACATTTGGCGTGGGAATGTAAACAGACAACCAAACTATTGGGTTGGTGCTATTGCAGATGGTGCAAATCCAAGAGATGAAAAAATGGTGATAAATATAACAGGTAAGTATATGTTCTACAAAAACTATACTGGAGACCTGCCTACATTGCACACCACATACAGGTCACTAGAAAGGTTTAAGTTTTACTTTACTTCCAGATTCCCTTGGGAAAGGTTGAGACCATTACTGTTTAGTCCTCAGAGAGAAATGGATAATTCTCCATATCTAATAAAGCGACCAATTGTAAATGGAAATGGATTGACACATATTCCTGCAAAGGCAGAAGGACTTGGAATTTGGTATCACTTACCAGTAGATGTAACAGATAATGATTGGATTGCAAATACAGATGGAACGGATCATAATTGGAGAAATACTATAATTGAAGACATTGTAAAACTTGCGGATAACAAATATCGTGCGGTTTTAGATTCGTTTATTAATATTACACCTGTATTCTTGGTAATGAGTGAAGAGGAACCAGATGTCCCAACTAGAAAAAGACTTGGCCCTACAAATTTAACAATTGAGAGAATAAAATTTAATGATAGATTACAATCAGGACTTGATTATAATGTAGATAGAATCGACTATGACGAAAATTTATTGGACTTAAATACCTTTATAAAGTATCAGGCAGAACATATTCATGATAAGTCAAATGTCGCACCAGAATCATCTATTGTACTGTATAATACGAATCCAACAACCATTGAAGAATTAAATGAACAGATTGTTCTAAAAGACTAAAAAATAAATTATAAATAGTATTAAAATTCATGACACGAAAAAGGTAAAAAAATGGCAGCGATTATTACAAACAAATTAAGAATTTTCAATGCAATGGAATTCTTGCAATCAATTAACAGATCCGCACCTAATTGGAAACCTAACTATACCTATGCAGAAGGTGATGTTGTGGTTAACAACCAGAACTCATTTATTGCACTAGGAAATATTAGTGGCGCTTCCACAAGTGGTCTTTCTGCTGGTGATGGGGGTGGCCCGACACCAGATACTCTCCAAGATGGTACTGTACAGTGGGCCCATCAAGGACAATCGGTTTACAATATGCTTTATATGGCAATTGGTAAACAAACTCCGTGGTTAAATGATTCAAACCCACCGACACCAGAAGATTCTATTGGTTATTCGTACAGATTCAAATACGATACAATTGCACTTAAGAAAGTCAACTATAGTGATATGACTCTTGCAATTCCAAGAATCAACTGGACTTCTGGAAGAGTGTACACTATGTACGAACACGATAACCCAGAAGAAATTATTCCTAATGGATATGTGATTGTTGCATCTGGAAATCAATTTAATGTTTATAAGTGTATTAATAACCAAAAATATGATGCTGCTGCACAAACGGTGACTACAGTTGCTTCGACAATTCAACCATCAACTACTGGAACTGAAATTGAAGAGACTGCAGATGGTTATAAATGGAAATTTATGTATGCAATCGACCTTCAAGATTCTCTTAAGTTTTTGACAAAAGATTATATTCCAGTCAAAAATCTTCTAGAAAATCCAGTTGCGCCAGGAACCGCTGCTCAGGTGCAATGGGATATTAAACTGGCCGCATCACAACCAAATCCTGGCCAGATTGAACATGTAAAAATCATGCCAAACGAAGAGGGTGGTGCAATTGGTGGAGGATTGGGGTATCATCCAAATATTCAACAAACAGGTTCTGTTACACTAACTGGCAATCAAGTTACCATCGCTGGTGTTGATGGTGCAACAGATTATACTGGTTATGATTTAGTTGACCTTGGAAATCAGGAACAGTTTAGAATTGTAAACTGGAGTCTTTCTGGTACAACTGCAACCGCAACTGTAAATGGTTCCTTTACTGGTGGTGCTGGTAGAGATATTCTTGTTGCGCCTGGCGTTAATATTTCTGGTAATGGTTCTTCTTTTAGTGCGTATGGACTTGTTGTAGATCAAAGAATTGAAAAAATTGTCATCACAAGTACTGGCGCAAATTGGTCTGCTGTAGACAACGCAACTGTAGATGTTGGTAATGTTCCTGCAAATAATTTTGATGGGACATTAAATATTAACGCATGTAAAGTAAAACCAATTGTTTCTCCAGAAACTGGACATGGATTTAATCCTGTAGAAGAGCTGGGTGGTTATTATGTAATGACTGCAATAAAACTTGAATATGACGAACAGTCTACAAGAGAAAACTCTTTGGGGAATTTAGAAACTAAGATTATGTTCCCTGTTGAAGATTCTGAAGCACAGTTTAGACAAATTGCTATTGTTGCTGACCCCGATGGACAGACTCAAAGTGGTTCAACTCCTGCAAATGAAGAGTCGTATAGAGGCCCACAACACCCAGATTTTGGTTCTGCTGATGAAGAAACATTTGACATTGTAACTGGTACGGGTAAAGTTCTTTACATCGAAAACCGACAACCCGTTTCTAGAGCCATCGATCAAATTGAAGATATTAAAGTAGTATTTGAATTTTAATTAAAATAAAAAACCAGTTGAGAGAAAAAGACACATGGCAATAAATTTAAACGTCACTCCCTATCATGATGACTATGATATTGATAAAGGGTATTTGAGGGTATTGTATAAGCCTGGAAATTCTGTACAGGCAAGAGAATTAACACAACAACAATCAATTTTACAACAACAAATTGCAAATATGGGCGACCACTTCTTTAAAGAAGGTTCTATGGTTATCCCCGGCAGTTCTGCTGTTGATGTTGCTGTTCCTTATATCAAAGTGACTCTTGCGGAAGGACTTACTACCGCTGCTGAATTTGTTGGTAAAGTAATTCAAGGTAATAAAACGGGGATTAGGGCGATTGTCGTTTCTTATACTGATGCTGTTGATTTAAATCAAGATCAGCTGATTGATAGTAATGATGAACCAACAACATTATTTGTAAAATATCTTGATGGTGTTGCAGGCGGCCAAAGAGTGGTAGATGGTATTTCACTTGTAATTGATGATGAAAATGGAATTGATTTTGTTGTTAACGGAAACACTGTAAATTTAAAAGAAGGTGACACTTCATCCTTTGTAGAGGGAGAGGTACTTACTGCAACCAATGATGATGGTTTAAATTTAATCGCAACGGTTGCACTCAGTGCTGATCATGCAAATCCTTTAGGTAAGGGTTCTATTGCATTTGTTGAAGAGGGAATTTATTTCACTCAGGGGTTTATGGTTAAAAACCAATCGCAAAGTGTAATTCTAGACAAATATGATGATACTCCTAGTTATAAAATTGGTTTTGAAATACAAGAAACCGTTGTAAGTGCGAATGAAGATCCATCTCTTTTTGATAACGCACAAGGCACAACAAACTACAACGCTCCAGGCGCCGATAGATATCGAATTAATCTCGTATGGACTAAAAGAGCACTAGATACCCCAACAACAGAAAACTTTATAGAAATTATTACTGTTCAAGACGGTATTATTAAAACACATGTTAGAAACACAGAATATTCAGTAATTACCGATGTACTTGCAAGAAGAACCTATGATGAGTCTGGTGATTACACAGTTCGTCCATTTAATTTAGATATTAGAGAGTATTTTAAAGAAAATGGAAATGGTGGTGTGTACACCATGAAAAACTTTGAATTCGATACCGAAGTCGCTGCAAAAGATTTTGCACTAAAGAATTTTGCAGATGAAGATGGGATGGCCGATCAAAATGGAAATGGCCTTGCACACACAGTAAGTGCATTAGAACTTGTGAAGTTTTCCGCCCAAAATTTGGATTCGACTGGAACGAAATATTACCCAGGCTCAAGTCATCAATTCTTAGTTGATGCAGTAAGAAATTATCTTGCACTTGGAGTTGAGAGTGGAAAGGCCTATGTTAGAGGTTATGAAATTACCAAGACAGCGACCACATATATTCCTTATAAAAGATCAAGAGAAAATTATCAGATAAACAATCACTACATTCCTGTAGATCTTGGCCCATACATCTATATTTCGGATGCAAAGGGACTTCCATTAATTGACGAAGAAGTTAAACTTGTTAATATGAACACTTCTCCAGTAATTACTGAAGATTACACGATTGTAACATCAAATTTAGACGATGCCGATCAAGCATATTTTCAACCAGTAACATATGACGAAGATTTGACATTTTTTGCTGGTGGTGGAACCAACTTAGGTGCAAATGCATATGGTATTGATGTAGTCGCAAAGGCAAAAGTTAAGGCAGTAGAATATTTTATAGATTCTGATGATGATGCGATAGATGATAATTATGGAACTTCTACTTTTAGACCTTCAAATACTTCCGTTGAAACTGGTATCTGGAAAATTTTTCTGTATGATATCGAATATGAAATCAATCCAAGAACAAATGTTCCTTATACCATGTTGGATGCAAGGTCTATTGTTTCGAATGAAGAAGTAGTTCCAACAACATTAGGTGGCCCAATTTATAAATTCGGTGCGAATGTATTAACACTAATGTCTCTATCAGATGTACAGGGACAGTTTACTTCAAAGTCTCTCATTTATGATAGATACGATAGAGATGTAAGAGCGATTAACTATTATTATAACTCTGCAGATCAGTTCTTATTGGTAAAAACTCTTAATTCTGGAAATGGATTGTCCACAGAATCGGGGGTATTGCCTAGTGCAACCTTTGTTACAAATGAATTAATCAACGAGGCGATTGCTAGTGGTTCGGCTGGAACAGACACTACATCTTTTGATGGTAATGCATCCGCTGATATGACAGGAACTCAGGCAAGAATCACTGGTAAATTTGTACTTTTATCAGATGGGGGCGCAAGTATTATTGACACTGGTAAGAGATTTTTACAAACTGTTAGATTTGTCGATGATGAAAGTGGAAGAGAAACAGTAGATACTCAATATGATGTACTAAAAGTTTATGAAGACCAAGTAGTTACTGCCAGTGGACAGATTGTTTTAACTGCAACAGATGATAACTCATACTTCGTTTCGACCCAAAGTTTATATTTGGCATTCGATAGGGCTGCAGTGAATTCTTCTGTGGGTGAAATTGGTAGAATTACAACCATTTCGTTTTCCTCCGACAGAAGAACTGCAACTCTTAATGTTGCAAATTTAGCATCTGGAACAACTGGTGTTACTGTATATGCGCCAATCAAAAAGACTTCTTCCAGAGAAAAAATTAAAACTTTGAGAGAAAATCAGTTACATTTGCCATACACATTACTGGATTTAATTGGACAAACAATTTCACAGACTGATTATGATAATGTAAACGATGACAATAACGACATATCGTTAAGTTATGGTGTAGATTTGTTAGGGACAAATTCTAGTGTTGCTACAGGAGTTGTAAATTCTTCAATTTCTACTGGTGCGAATAATGACCTTATTCTTAGTGTATCTAATTTTCAATTGCCACATTCGGATGTGTATGAAATTAAAAAAATATATGATACATGTAATGTAAATAATACTTCTTACAGAATTTCGATTGAATCCAATGACAGAAAATTCATACACGAAATGACAGAGGCAGATTTTGAATTTGCATTGAAGGCGTATACTTTTTACGAAACGACTGGTGCTTCGCCATTTTCTGTTGGTTTAGACCACACTACATATCCAACACTTCTTAGTATTCAACCACAACTTACTGTTGATGGTACAGTAAACCCATTTAAAGAAGAAATTGAAGAATTGTGGTTGAGTAATGTTGGTATTGAAACTCCCACAGAAGTTCCTGTTAAAATTAATGATATTACTGACAGATATACTTTATTTTCTGGACAAAGACATTCCATCATTCAATTGGGTGAATTAGAATTAAAGGCGGGTACATTACCATGTGGTGGTCGTCCTATTATTATTTACTCATATTTTGAACACGGTACTGGAGATTATGCATCCGTAGATTCTTATGTTAATATACCATATCATAAAATCCCAAGTTTTGAGGGTGTTAGATTGCACAGTACATTAGATTTTAGACCTGCTGCAGTTTACCAACAATTATCTGGATACCCATATGGTAAAGGTGTAGTTTCTGGAGTTTCTGACTACCCAATTGATGCAAGTGCAATTAGTGCAGATATGCGTATTTACTTTGGTAGAGCAGACAAACTTTACATGGATAAGTTTGGAAACATTAATGTGAAATACGGCGCTCCTTCTGAAACACCTGTTTACCCGACAGATCCAGAAGATGGGATGGTGTTGTACACATTAGAAACACTGCCATATACTGGTGTTCCTAAAGATGTAAGTGCTAAAATGATTGACAACAGAAGATATACTATGAGAGATATTGGTAAACTTGATAAGAGAATTACCAATCTAGAATATTATACTTCTTTAAATCTTTTAGAAAAAGAAACTAAAGATTTGTTGGTTACAGATGAAAATGGACTTGATAGATTTAAGAATGGATTTGTAGTTGAAAACTTCACTGGATATGGGACTGCAAATGTTTATGATTCTGATTTCAATGCTTCTATGGATACTGGAAAAGGAGAGTTGCGTCCGTATTTTACTACTAAAAACATTCCAATGCATTTAGATGTTGTAAACTCTGAAGGTTTTGAAGTATCAGGTAGATGGGCAACACTTCCATATACAAGTCAACTATTAATTGAACAAAGAAAATCTTCAAAAACTGTTAATGTAAACCCTTTTGCAATTTTTAGTTTTAAAGGTTCGATGGTACTTGTACCTTCGACAGATAATTGGCATGATGATCCAAAGTATTTGGATGAGATCTCAATTAATGATAGAGGAAGTACAGATAATTTTGAAGAACTTGCACAAAGAAGTGGAATTCTTGGAACCGTTTGGGGATCTTGGGATATTAACTGGACTGGTGCAACTAATGAAACAACAGGTACAAGTGCTCGTACCGAATCTAGTGGTAATAATGACCGTACAGTTACAACTACAACTAGAACTTGGAATGATACAGGAACGAGAACAAGAACAGGCGTTACAACTGCACTGAGTGAAACTTGGACTCCAGTTACAACGGACAAACTAGTTAGTAGTGAACAAATTCCATTTATTCGTACTAGAGATGTATACTTTAAAGCCACTGGAATGAAACCAAATACAAAGTTATTTGCATTCTTTGATAATACACCAGTTAATGATTATGTTACTCCGATAAAAACATTAAGTATTACAAATGTCCCACCCGCCACGGCACAGTATATTAAAAATAATAGAAACATATTTGCAGATCAATATGGCGAATTAAAATTGCGTGGACAGTCCACTGCACATGAAGTTTTTGTTGCAGACATTGAGTATTTGGATGCAACTTCTCTGAAGCTTTATGTACTAGAGAACGTGCCTGGCAAAAAGAATTCTTCTTTTAGTTTGGGTGAGGTTCTGTTCTTGGTTGAACGAGATGGACTATCTCATAACATGGGAAGTTTCCCAAATGAAGGTATTGTTGGAGGTTCAACTTTAAGATCAGACTCTGCTGGTACTGTTTACGGCAACTTCTCAATTCCAAACAATAACCAAACTCCAAATGATGATGATTTAAAATTCAGAACTGGAGAAAGATTATTTAAGTTGTGCGATCAACCAAATGGAAATCTAGATGATTCTGATACAGACACAAGTTCAACATATACTGCTAGAGGTATTATTGAAACAAGACAAAAAACAACAGTAAATACAAGAAGCGTTGAGATTGTTGACACTACAACTAGTTCATCAGAAAATGTTGTTTCAGAATTGCGTTCAAGTAGTAATTCAGATTTTGGTGCATGGAGACAGGTTCGTGGTTGGGGCGACCCACTCGCACAATCATTCTTGGTTGATGTGGAGGGCGGCGCCTTTATTACAAGTGCAGAAATTTTCTTCTCTGCGAAGGATGAGGTTGTACCAGTAACTCTGCAAATAAGAAATATGGTCAATGGGTATCCTGGCCAATATATACTTGGTGAAAAGATGTTGGATCCAAGGCAGGACTTAATTCAACTTTCAGATGACGGTTCTTTAGAAACAATATTCACCTTTGATGAACCAGTATATTTGGAAGAGGCAACAGAGTATTGTCTTGTATTAATTGCAAATACACAAGGATACAGAGTTCATGTTGCAACATTAGGACAACAGGCACTTGATGGTTCTGGAATTATTTCAGAACAACCTTACGCTGGGGTTTTCTTCAAATCTCAAAATGCCTCTACATGGACTGCAGAACAAAAAGAAGATTTGAAATTCACACTTTCTAGGGCGAAATTTGATATTAATAAAGATAGTACCCTATACTTTACAAATTCCGAAATAGATGTCGGAATGTCAGATATTAATATTATGGAGAGAATATTTGATGATAATACAATGCGTATTCACAAAGATAGTTCTCTTATTACATTTAAAGTAAATGATAGTTCTGGATGTGTCCCTATAAGTTTCTGGCAACCAAACGGATACAATTATGTTACTCTTAAAAATTTCTATGGGACTTACGATCAATATAGGGCCGAAGATTTAAATGGTTCGCATTTAGTTGTTGCGACAACTCATAATTCGTTTACTATTGATATGAGAGGATTTTTCTATCCAGACGGAGTACAAACACCAAGAATCGCTCACGGTGGAACTATTCCATCGGTTGATTCCTTATTTACTCCTGCATCAAATACATTTTCACAGTTTAGAAGAAAGAAACCCGCTAGTTGGTGTACCAATGTTAAATATGATCTAATGAAACCTAACATTACTTCAATTGAACTTGCTGGTACTGGTATTTCAATGAAATTTAAAGCATTAACAGGGACATCGCAAGATTCAACTGTAGCGCCAGGAGTAAAAGATTTAAGTTTCAGAGGCATCACACCAAATCAAAATTATGCATTTGATAGACCCATGATGGTTGCAGACAATTATAATGAGACTCTTTTTGACACATCTTCGAATTCACTTGACAAAAAGTCATTGATTTGGAAAGTAGACTTAGGTTCTAATAAAGATAATTTGAGTCCTGTTGTTGACTTGGAACGAATTGCTGCCGTATTGGTATCTAATGTAACAAATAGTGCAGAAAGTGTTCCAGCTGGAGTACGAGGACATGTCAATACTGGATTTATCGATGAAACAGCACCGCATGGTGGTTCTGCTGCAACTAAGTATTTGACTAGAGAAATTAAATTAGACCAGACATCAACATCTCTAAAAGTTCTGGCATCGGTTTATCGTCCAGATGTAGCGGATGTAGATTTTTACTATAAAATTAAAACATCCCCAGATCAGAATTTTGAAAAACTTGATTATGTATTACTTGACCGTCCTGCTGTTTATGGTAGGGCATCTAGAGATATTTCAGATTTTAAAGAATTTGATTACGAAGTAAGAAATTTGCCAGAATTTAATTCTATAGCAATCAAAATTGTTCTTAAGAGTAAAAACTCTAGTGTTGTCCCAAAAGTCAGAGACTTTAGAGTTATTGCATTGGCAACTTAATTGGAGATGGTAATGAGACTAAAGGTTAAAGGTAATAAAGACCTTGTAAGAGATACGAACTCGCAAGCGATAATAAATACTGATAACACTGGTTATAATAATTTTATTAGAAAGAATAACGCACTTAAAAGGCGTGACGAAGAAATAAAAGATTTACAACAAGAAATGAATGAAATAAAAAACACACTAAACTTAATATTGGAGAAACTTTAAATGGCCGTAGAATATCCATCCCTCGTAGATGTGTTGACAACCGACACTTTCGAAGAGTGGAGAGTTAAAACTAATAAAGTAAAAGTCTATGCGGAAGCAGTGGCTGCAAATATTGGTAATCTTGCATTCTTGGAAACTGATGCACAATCTACAATCGTTGACGCAATCAACGAAGTAAACACTCATACAGATATCAATACTAGAAATATTGGTAATATGTCTACACTTGACCCACAAAGTCGTGGGTGGAAAAAAGATAATCTGGTAGACACAATTAATGCAGAAAATCAATGGTCTGTAGAATATACAGATACTGAGGTAGGAAAAGAAAGAGATGCACGAATTGCGGCAGATAATGCCTTACAGGCAGAATTAGATGTAACTCAAAACGCAGCTGGATTAAACGCTGACGGAACATATTCATTACTTACTACGGCAACATATGTTCCTGCTGCAGCTAGTCTTAGACAGGGAATTAGTCTTTTAGATACCACTTTGAAAACTAAATCTGATTTGTTAGATAGATTAAATATTACAGTTGGCGGTGGTGCTGTTACTGGACAGTTTAATTATGACGGTTTAGGTGTTAATTATCTTACTACAGATAGTGATAATAATGCAGTAGTAAAGACAAATCTTGTTGAATTAGATGGTGCAGTAAAAATTAACGAAGACGATATTACTGTATTAGAATCTAGAGCGACCAGATTAGAAATTGTACAAGAGTTTTTGAAAAATTCAGTTGGTACAAACACCAACGGTGTATATGTCGCAGCAGTGTCAAATGAATATGCTATCCACGATACTGTAAAAGAAAATATAAACACTCTTGATTCTACATTGAAACTTTTAAGTGACGAAGTTTATGGAAGTCTTAAAGATAGAGTTGATAATATAGAAACTGATTTAGATACAAAAGAAGATAAGTCAATTGTAAGAGGGCCTGGTGCCACTGATGTAGACCCACTTGGTAATTTGAATAGTGGAGTTGGTGATACCACTTCAATTGTTGCTGCTATTAATGCACTATATCAACAGGTTCTTCCATTAATTACTGACCATAATGCTGGTGGATATGTCAAGAAAACTGGTGACACCATGTCTGGAACATTGACAATCAATGGTGCAGACCTAAAAGTTACTGGAAATCAGTCTTTAAAAATTGAATGTAGTGGTGATATTATTGCATTCCAAGTTTAATTAAACAGTAAGAGAAGAGAATACTAACATGGCAATACCAGCAGACGGCAGACTGAAAATGACGCACATTGTTGCGGAGTTTAAACCAGTAAATAACTCCGCACCCCATTCTCTGTCTGAGTATTATAGAGGTGGTGGTAATGTTCCAGATAGATTTAATAATAGAAATATCCCTGTTGGGCCCAGAGGGCGTACAGTAAAATATTCGGATTTTCGTGGAACATCTGATGCAACACTTCCTTATAACATATTAATTCCTACCATATGTGTCGAAGATGCATGGAAATTCATGCGTCTTAGAGATGGAACATTCATGACTAGGTGGGATCAGATTAATGATAATAATACTGTCTACTTCACAAGAAATGAAGAACTTGGTTCTGTAAGAATTGATACTCCACAGGATTGGGAATATGTTAAGTTAACTATTCCTGCAATGAGTTTCAAGATGGGAACTGAAGAAGGATTTGAGCAAGTTGGGTATGAACAACACTGGTCTAACAAAGTAGATAATCAACAAGTCTTTGAAACGGGTGATTGGAAAATTAGAATTCCAAAGGGATACAGAAGACTTAGAATTTTAGCAACTGGTGCTGGTGGTTCTGGTTCTTCTCAATATATCCCCGGCCAACCTACAGAGGAAGATTATGTTCGTGAAGGATTAGTAGGTACAGAGGATCAGGGATTTGATGGTGAAGATACAACAATTACAATGCCAAATAATCAGAAGATTAAAATCTTTGGTGGTTATGGTGGTAAACTTTCAAATGCAACAGGAGAAACTACAACAAATCCTGGCGAAACTATCAATACACTTCAAGCGGAAACTGGAACAGTAACACTTGCAAGTGGTTTTTCTGAAACTGATTATGCAGAAGGTAAGTACAGTGGTTCGTATATTTTAGAAATTAATAACTCAAGTTATCAATTTTACTGGCAAAACCAACTTCTTGCAACAGCAACTGATATTACAAAAGATGTTAGAGATAGTTCTGGTTGGGTGTATACTTCAACTTCTGAAATAATTGACGAAAATTCTGAAGGTACATTAAAGTGGTATAAGATATCTAGAGTTAAAAGTTTAGAAGTCTCTGCAGAAGTTACCAATAGAATATACAATAGTATGTTGGAAAGAAACGCTTCTGCTACAGAAAATAATAGACATGTAAACACAGATACCGTAGTAGATGTAATTCGTTATATACAGGCAAGACCTGGCTTTGTTGATATTATCAATGCAAATGCAGACTTTGGCCCAAATACATTTGGGACGCCAGACGGATTTAGATATTTACTTGCTCAGGCAAGTGAGTTGTCTACAAATACAACAACGAATATTCCAAACTATTCTGGAACCGATACTGGTACTGCTAACACAAACGGCAATCTCTATCAACATAGAGTTTATGCAGAAAATGGTACAACTTCTAATAATAATCAAACTACGACTACGACAGTAAGTAATGTTCTCCCTAATGTAACAATTGATTTTTCAGCTGTTAATAGTGGGGGAGGGATAAATTGGACAGTAAACTGGTGGAAACATGATGATAAAAATTTACAGAATATTCAGACTGGAACTATTATAAGAACCAAAGAAGGAGTAGTTGATTCAATTGGCAATGTCGGCGAGTTCAACTCTGGTGTTATAACACTCACACCCACTTTGGGAGATTATATATTTTCAGATGGTGGGGTGGATTACTATAGAGGGACGCTGCATCCATCACACAATCTTACATATGGCGATCCATTTATTGGTGCTGGTATATATGAACTTTGGTCTGCACCTACAGCAACTAGCCAAGTAACATCTACTACTGCAAGTACTCCTCTTCCTGCAAATTCTGCCGCAACAGATTCTGAATTTGTTGTTTCAAGTAATGGTAATTTTTATTATGAATACAATGCATACTTACAAAATACTCAACAGAGTGTTCGTCCAGAATTAGAAATTTATGTGGACGGTGTTCGCCAAGTTAATTACACTGGATCAAGTGCTCCCACTCTAACAGGAGGTCAGGGAGAAATTAGACTTGCCTCTGGTAGATTGAATATTACAAATCCAGATTCTACAGTTAGAGTTGTTACTGATTTAAAAACGATAACAACATCCGCAAGTTCGCCAGAAATTGATGGTGGTGGGTTTAGTACTATTGCACGAAGTGGAACGCACGATTTACCACTTGGTGCAACTGGCCAACCCGCTGGTAAGGGTATCTTTATTTGGGGTCAGAATTTTTTTGCATCTCAGAAATTATACACCGATGCGAATGGAAATGTCAGTGTTGTTCACCAATCTTCTTCAGACACCGAAAAATGGTTCTTTATGACAACAGAAGAAGATGCAGGGCAATTTTATACTCCGGCAACTTATGGTACAGAACGAATATTTGTTGGAGTTCACAACGCTGGAAAACCAGTATATGTTTGGGGTAAAAACTATTTTAGATCATATACCTTTAGTGTTGGTAATGATGGTTACTTTTCTTTCATACATCCATCGTCAAGTGACAGAGAACAATGGTACTATGCGATTGGTAAAAGAGGTGCGAACTTTACAACCCCAGCTGGGTCTGGAACTTATACATTAGAACTTAATGCCGATTATGCAGGAATGGAAGTTATAGTTTGGTCTAAAAACTTCTGGGGTATAAACGGGGTCAATACGATGGGCACTAGTCCTGCTCCAAGACATCTTGTTTTTGACTCTGAGGGTAAAGTTGAAGTACCTCACTGGTCATCTTCTGACCCAGAACAGTGGTACTGGTGTGTTACGGATGGTGGCACTACATCACAACCAGCTGGAGTTGGTGGAATTTCGATGAATAATTTCATATTAGAAACTTCACTAGATACAGAAACCATTGATAAAATTTATCAAAAATATGTTGGAAGAAACTCTAATGTAATTGACAGAAACCTTTTCCGTCAACAAAATTATACAGTATTCCAAGGTATCAATTATGTTGTGGGTACTGCCGAATATGCAGCACAGTTTGGGTCAACAGTAACAGAACCAGCTGTTACAATACCTGGCCAGGGAACTATACCAACAAAGAATCAACTGATTAGTGTTGCTGGTGGAGTTGAAACTAATAGAACTTATGCTCTATCCACTCTACCAGCAAGCTCTTTGAAATACACAAGAGATAACTTACGAAGTACTCCATTGTCATATTATGCAAACCTTCCATCAAGTGGTGCAAATATTGTAAGTGCATTGGTTGAAAAATTCCCAATTAATACTTACTGGTTCGAAGCATCAGGATTGGGAGAATTACATTTCTTTAATAATGATGGTGGAGATGGTGGTTCTTCGTGGCATGGTTTTGGTACAACAGTTGCTAGCGAATTCCCAACTAATGGAAGTCCATCGGAACCAAATCCAGTATATGGATCGGGTGGTGCAGCTGGCCAACATGGTATGAGATATTACAGTAGTACATCGAAAAGTGCTACTATTGGTGGACAGGCAGCTGCCAGTGGATTCTTTGGTGACTTTATGGTATCGCCTGGCGATATTGTTGATATTAAAGTTGGTAGAGGTGGACAATCAAATCAGACTTCATATTTAGATTTGGTGCCCGGCAGTCAAACTCAAGAAGGCACATATGAATCTAACTCAGGAGATGGTGGAGATGGTGTAGTTGTTGTATTTGGTTCTAAAGGAAATGACTACACGAAAATCTCAAAGCCTGGCATTGCACTAATTGATGATAGGGGTACAGTTGTTATGTACTCTGTTGCAAATGTAACTTGTGAAGGAAATCAAGAGCTAACTGGTTCAATTTCTTCAAAAGAAATTCTTTTATTCGGAAAAGGAAAACAGTATTACTTAGTTCATACTTACCAATTGCAGAAAAATGGATCACAAAAATATCGTGTATATTTCTGTCAAAATGGAGAACACTACGCAAAATTAGAAAAAAGTGGAACAGCGCCTGGCCCGTTCGTCAGTCCAAGTCCACCAGCTGGATATCTACCAAGTATTAATGTATCTACAGACCCTGTAAATGCGCCAGATGATTATGTTGTAACAGGTGCAAAGAGAAGTGATATTGACAATGACATTCAAAGTCCAGATCCATGGCCAATTAAAAAATGTACAGTAACATTTAATACTACTAGATCAGCATCTTATGAAAATACAATGACATTTACTAACATTGGCTCTGGTGGAATTGGCCCATCGTCAATTGTATTTGGCCCGAATGCTAGTACACAAACAATTACAATGAGTGAAGATGATGTCTATGTTTTAAGAAGTACTGGATTGCAAAGTAACAGGGCGCCATCAATGACAACAAGAGTCAAAGATGACGGAAGGCCTCACCAAACAACTACTGGAACTACAAGTTCTAGTTTAGGCCCCAGAGAATATCCAGAGTATTTTCATTCTGGCAATTGCGATGAGAACGCTACAGGTGGTACGTCAGTTTGGGCACAAGGTAGAGACCAAGACGGAAATACTAAGGTATTCATCAAATACGGAACTGAGGTGATTAAGGGCAATCAAGGTGGTATATTTGGAACTGTCCAAAATGAATTTGGTACTGGTAATTGGTACGGATTTGGAGATAGTACTGGGTTTAATCCTCAAGGAGCTGCATGGTCATTCAATATTGACGATCAAAGACATCAAACTATAGATTATAATGGGTATCGTTATTACAGAAATGACGGTGAAGAAGATGCACTTGGTGTATGTACTAAGAGTCTCAACCAAGGCTCAATGACATATACATTATATAAAATATTCAGAAGAAGATTGGGTAGTGAAACGATAACAGAAAACAATAGTAACAGTTGGACTACACTTGAAATGGATGATGGTGTTGATGGTGATTTCACCGATTTAAGAGTTACACCTAGTCTTGTGGGTAACTTCTATGTACAGGGTGGCCTAACTTACTTTAATTGTTTCTTCTTAGGTGATGGAACTGGAACTGGAACAACTTGGTCACGGCCGCCGGCACAGACAAGTCCGGTACAGACGCCTGAGGATAACGGTAGTGATAATGACACCGTATTTGATGGGCCGATAATGGTGGTCACAGATGGAACTGGCAGTCCTGTTACAGATGGAAATGGAACTCCAGTAACTTCTGGTGGTGGTGGTAGTGATGATAATCATAATGAACCAACATTTATGTCTCACTATGAACCATCAACTGGAACTGTAACATATTTTGATAGTCCTATGACACATAATGAAATTCAAGGTCTACGATCGGATCAACCAGATGGCGTGTTCTCTACTGGAACTGGAGCGCCTGGGGCAATGATCGGCCCAACAAGAGATGACAACATTAGTGATTCTGGTGGTAGTGGCACATCTAGTCAGTCTGATAAGATTGTTTGTACTGAAATGTACAGACAAACACAACTAGATGATTGGAAAACAGCAATGAAGATTTGGGGATTGCATACAAAAACTCATTTGACTCGGTATCACCAAAGAGGTTATCATTTTTTATTCATGCCTTGGGTTAAAGGAATGAGAAAGAGTGGTACTTTAACCAAGTCTGGTGGATGGTTGGCGCAAAGAAGAACCCAACACTTAAAGTATATTTTAAGTAGAGATGGTTATGCAGGACATTTAGGTATTGGTAAAAAAGAAAAAGACGATATTGTGGGAAGAATATGGTGTACTGTATGGCACCCAGTTACTTTTGTAACTGGAAAAATTCTTTCAATATTTAGAGATAAATAGTTGATAAAGTAATAAGAGAAAAAATTAATGGCACAGAGAAATATAGACCCAAACTACTTTCCTAATTTTGGAATATCTCGTCAAAGAAATTCGTTTACTTCTGTAATTGGTAACGGCGGCGTAAATAGCAATGATGGTAGTATCAGTGGCGGATTTATGGGCGTGCTTGCTGAAGATTTGGCAAGACAGTGGCCATTGTTCGTTGGAGACCCGATTGCTGGTAATGAATTAATTGATGAGACACAAACTCTGGTTACAACACAGGTAACAAAACAATTTTTTAGTCAGATATCATTAAACCGTCCATCTTCTGCAAATGGTGGTGGTAGTGGTGTGTATGCTGGTGTTGCAAACTTCAGTCAGGTTGGTGATGGAACTAACCCAGAACAACATGTCATGATTTTTCAGACCACTAATCAATCTCTACCCAAATCTGGTGCAGTTGCGAGAGGTATCGATCAAAATTACAGAATAAGATTTGAATTTGATCTTCGCCCACGTTTAATGGGTACTGGTGTTGGTACAACTGGTGATAGAGAATTTAGTTCCGAATTGTATCAATTGAATCTTAGAATGGCATCACAGGGAAGGTCACAGTATCAAGAAGGAAATACTGTACTAGAGGCAGAGTATCAGCCCCAATACCATCCAGGCTACAGTTATAATGGGATTTTAAATAGTGGTTGGGAAAGTACAGTCGGTATTCCAAATCCCATGTATGGATGGTTTAAGGTAAATGTAGGAACATCTAATCAAATTAGTACGGATGGTACTATTTCAAATCCACAACTTTCGACTGATGGATTAATTACATTACAAAATGGTTCAACTGTTGATACCTCTATTATAAGAATGCCGGGCGAAATGGTAGACTTGCATTTTGATGATGTAACTATCACTGCAGATGTTGCAAACACAGGGCCATATTTTGTCTTTGGACAAAACACAAACACTGGTACTTATGGTATTAATCAAGGATATTATTATCCAGTATACTTAGATAAGGCTGCGGCAGATCAGGCAGATATTACTGCCGGTGGAACAGGTTCTTCTACAGTTCATACTTTTTCGGAGTATCCACTCGCAACTTTCTATATACCAGATACAGGTTCTTCGTTTAACCAATCGGCCGCTCCGGCCGGCACCGATTATAAGAAATACATTAATAATAGGTCGATAAGATTTAGAAATAAAAGAAAAGGTTATGGGTGGTTTAAAAGATTTCCAAAAATGAATGCAGAACTGCAAGGAACATATCCATTTTCGTATAGACTTACTATTACAGAAAAAGGTATCGTTCTTTACATGTATGATGATGCAGCTGCAGATCAGGCAGATGACTATTCATGGTTCTGTATCCAAAGAACATCAAGTAATGAAACAGGACTTCCAAGAACTGATGAAGCGTCAAAATTCCCTGTTCATTGCATGTACTCTTGTTCTAGAGAAAGTTTTTATTCTTCTGATGCTGGAATTTACTTCTCCAATCAAGCAGCAAACCTACAGACTGCAGAAGATTTGGTAGATACAGTATTTGATGAAGCAGGAAATATATACAATTTATCAAATCTGTCCAATTCAAAAACATTCTATATATTAAGTCCATACGATAGAGAAGACTATCTTGCCGATGAATGGCAAGCAAAAAATATTTGGAGATTTGTTGTAAGAGAATTTGATGTATTAAAACCAACTGATGTGCATAAATTTGCAACAAAACATCAGACAGATAGTAATGCAGTTATTAATCCATTAGAACAATTGGCCATTACGGACGAAAATAGATTTATCATTACCTTTCCAACTGGACTTACAACACAGAGATATATGTATCCTAAAGAAGAAATGGATATGATTTGTTTTTCTTCTGCAGAAGTAGTAGCAGAATCCAGTAATGTACCAATGACAACATACCTATACAATGGTACTAATGCAGACAAAAGAAGATACCAAGGAATGCGTTCAACTATGGCGTTTGGGAATGGAATGAGATTACTAGTCTTAGTAAATGGACAATATATCTTTAATAGTGATATCAATCTTGACACATATGACCCTGTAGGAACACCAGTGTAATGAAGATAGTTTAATAATTTAGTAAAACAACAAAAAAATTTTTATAAATATAAAGAAAAATACAAAGGAGATATGAATGTCTATTGCCAGTGGATATAGCATACAAAGAAATGACATTATCGATGTCCCTCACCGCAGCCAAGTGGAATCACACAATGCACTGAGTGGGGCTAATACTTATTTTTTAAGATCAAGAGTTGATATTACCGACAAGGATTGGGAATGGGATGTTAGAATTGGAGAAACACGTTTTTACCTTAACAGAAGTTTTGGTAATAACTCATTGGTGTCTGGGGTAACTGCAACTGATGCGGAATTATACAGAGATAAAGTTTATGTGGAAGGTAGTACTTCTGCAGGACAGGGTTCGATTAAATACGATTCTGCACTAGGAGAGTTTGGTGCAATTATTTTTGCTGACAGTACCAGTCCTATTTCTGGGGAAGTAATCGAAATCAAGTATATCGAACATGTTACACATTTCACAGGAAATGATGGCGGACTTTTATTCCAACTGGCACACGATTTAACAGTTCATCCATTTGAATTCCCAGAAATCTTTAATTTAAATTTAAGTAGAGATGTAACTTTTGATACTGATGCAGATGGTACTCCTAGCAATGAAATTACTAGTGATTTTACAACAAGCGAAATCCTTAATGAAATTGACGCAGGAACTGGAAATCTTAGTGCGTATCAACAAGTATTACCAGTTCAGTATAATAGAGATTATTCCGAAGATGGTACACCAGCGAGTCAATTAACTGCTAGTAAACTTTGGAAAGTTGTAAGAGAACATAAAGTAGTTGCAGAATTAAACTTAGGTTCGGGTGGTTCTACACCGTTTGCAAGTATTAACTCTACTGATTCGAGCACATGGCCATCGATTATTGGCGACTTCCCACTAACAATTTCTGACCTTGGTTCTGGTGAATTTAGAGTTTCTTTGAATGGAAGAGTTTTGCCAGAAACAGATTGGGTTGCAACTTCTAATAATGCTGGTAGATCAACTCTATTTAAATTTAAGAGAACAGAGGTAATGCCTTGGGTCGCAGACCTAAGTCAGTGTGTGTTTACTGTATCTTACCATTGGGGTAAGACAGTCGATGTTCCGTATGGTGCATTGGTGGGGCCTGGCGGACTTGGACCACAACAAGAAACTCTTTCTGGTGGTGCAAATGATTATTCATGGCCAAAAAACAATACAGTTGACACTGATTACTGGGCATATTCAAAGGCAACAACATCAGATAGTCAACCAACAGGTACTGCAGTAAATGGTTTCGTTGCATTTTTCTACGATCAAACAAATAGTACTCCAAATATTACATCTGCGACCACTGCAACTGGACAGAAAGAAGAGTTGGTAACTACAGAGGAAGGCACGTCTTGGATGCTTACATTCCAAGAAAATGATAACTTCCAAAGACCATTCGATTTGATTTATCCTACTCCAGTTAGTAACGATAAAGAAGACGTTAAAGATGCATTGAGAAGAATTACAAATGGATTCTTAGTCGAGTCTAACAAAGGAGTCGATTTATTATCAGACTCAAACTTAAGTTTTGCATCAAGCCTTTCTCCTTCTGCAGTTAGAAAACCACAGAAGTGGAGAATGAGATTTGAGTGGAATGATGATGAAAAATACTTAAAAGTAAATGTTGCAACTGCTTATCAATTAAAAGATGACTTTACGATTTCACAACCACAAGGTCGTGATGGTATTAAAAATCCTGTCTATAGAGAGCCCGGCGAATTGTGCGATGTGTATACCTCTCCAACGATCGGCAGAGGCGCAATCTTACAAATGAGTAAGTCAAAATCACAGTGGTTTAGAAAAACTCAAGTAGAAGACTCAATCTCAACAACATATCCAATGTCTTATAGACTTACAGTTACAAACCATGGTTTGGGACTTTTCTTATTTGACCATGCATCAGTAGATCAAGACGATGACTACGCATGGTTAGTAGTACAGAGACATGTTGACCAAACAACTGGACAACCAGAGTTTACAGAAAAATCTCCAGTGCATTGTGTATATTCACCATGCAAACGTCCTGTAGATGTTTCAAGTCTAACACCATACTTTGCATCACAAGATTTGGATGATTTGAGTAAACCTGGCCCAATTCAAAACTCACTTGGACAAGTTTTCAGATCAGAAGCACCAACTATCTATGTCAACAGAGATGGTGGCCTATTCAACGGTATTGTTAATGCTATTGACTTTACTGCACTTGGATACGCAACTGGTGGTAATACACAAAACTCACTTGGACAATTATATCACACTGATATAAGAGTAGATTTAACTAGAGGTTTCTCTAGTAATGCGATGGCAGAAAATCAAAGTCTTTGGGGTCAAACACTATACAAACTACAAGTGGATATTACAAACTCGCCTGGCGCTGTTGCTGGTGAAACTTTAACGCCCGGCAAATATATTTTAGAGTCTGACGGAAGTACAGGTGGTGGACGTATTGTTTCATATAACAAATCAAACGGAGAACTACTCGTTAGTGGTTGGTCTGCTGCGAATATTATTGGAACAGCACAGGTATATGCTCCCGGCCCTCCAATTGTCCCTGCACAGGGAACTATTGAAGAAGGAACATCTAGTTCTGGTGATGTTATGGTAGACTTTACAGTAAATCAATCAGGGACACCACAGTGGATTATTGTACCAACCGATGGACTTTCTGGTTCGACATGGGCACAACAAGTAATTGACCCAGTATTTGACCTTCAAATTCAAGGTTTTAACTCATTGCCAAGAAGAAAAGATGTGGCACTTAGTGCTGGGGCATCTGCTTCTCCCGCTGCACTTGAACAAGTTACAACAGCAGGACAAACTACAACTACGGTATTAGAACATTATGACAGAAGTGGTTCTCTGTTAACTGCAACCACTCCTATTTCAGCTAATTATGTTCTTGCAAACACTGCAGGAATTTCATTCTCCGAAAATGTTGCGTTTCCGCAAAACATTATTGAAAGAATGTCTACATTTAGAAATGCATCTCAAAGTGGAACAGGTGTTCCTACTGTAACAGAATCTGTTGGTTTGGTTGATTATAAAGAAGCGGATTCTGCATTGCTTGATATTCTATTTGGTTCGCCTGTTGGGAATATGGACAAAGTTTTTGAATCTTTGGTTGTTGCACTAGATGATGTTGAGGTAATTAGAGATAACGGCGCATATATTTTGACATATGAAGATTGGGTTAACAATGGTGACCCAAGTACAGTTCAGAGATTTGTTGAATCTCTAGATGCTGCAGGAGTTGACGCACTTGGTGCAGACTTTAAGTTTCCATCTGTAGATGGTACAAGTGTTGAGTGGGATAATAATGTGATTTCACTTACCTCTCCATATGCAATTAATTCGGGAACTTCAAATACTTCAACTGGAAGAAACTTTTTCTCGCAACATGCGGCAAATCCAACAAAACCAACTTTTAGTTTGACTAATGCACAAGCAGTTACGACAACAAGTAATTATCTATTGCAAAATAAGTTGCCAGGGGATCCTGTATTCTCCTCACCAAATACTTTGAGAAATGAATATATATACGATTTCTTCAATCATACATTTTATTTCAAAGTTGCTCCAAGGGCGGGTTCGGAATTGACAATTTCTTTGATAAATTATGTTACTTCAAATCCTGCTCAGAGTGCATACATCATAACTATTCCAGAGGACAGAGATTTCCCAGAAAGAAATATGAATGAAGTAAAAACAATCAATAGATTTGTTGTTAGAGAACAAGATGTATTGAAACCATGGGATTTCCACGTTTCTGCAACAATGCACGAAATCGATTCTCATGCTGTTATCAATCCGATGGAACAACTTTCTATCACACAAGATAGAAATTTTGTTTTCTCGTTCCCAACTCAGATAACAACTCAAAGATTCTATTATCCACAAAGTGAACTTGATATTCTTTGTATTTCTTCTGCAGATTTCTCAACTCAGTCGGGACATGTAGAAATAAACAAATATGATGATTCGGATGGATTAAACGAAGAGTTTAAAGGCGGTTCTTTTGTTCCTGCCGCAATTTCTTCAACTTCTCCTGCCGAAGTTACAAGATATGCAGGACATGAAGGCCCTGATGGGGTTAAATATATTTGGAGAAAAAATGCCAGAAAGTATGAGGGAATGTCTGCAACATTACCAAATGGAAATGGTATGAGAGTGTTTATGCAAGTTACTGGTTCTAGTATTAGATATAGTGATGTAACGCCTGGTAAAGCGCCTGGATCGACATTAGGAAGTTAAAATAAAATAAAATAATCATATGAACTGGGTATAAATACTTGAAACACTTTAAAGTTATAAATATAAGAAAAAACATTCAAAGGAGAATTATTAGATGACTACTGCATTATCGACAGAGTTTCTTTCTGGTGGATTTTCTATTCAAAGAAACGAAATGGTATCTATGCAACAGCAGAAATACTCACAGAAGTTCGAATTTTTGAATAGTTTCAATCAGACATTTACACGGCTATCAAAACCGGCGCAACATGAATTTGACAGAATCTCACCATACGCACTTTCTTCTCAGAGAAGAGTATTTGTTGGTGGTACTGTTACAACCGTTACCCGCCCATTAAAACAAACATATAGAAAAGGAAGTATTCCTTCTGTTCTTGGTTCAATTCAATTAGATGCAAACGGTGCAATTCAATCTATCAACGTTCTAGATGGTGGTTTTGGTTATGCTCCAAATACAACTTTTAATGTAAATATTAGAGGCGGCGAACCAACTAGTGGAACATTAACTCCTGCAGTTGTAACTGCAACTTCTGATAATTCTGGAAGAATTGTTTCTGTTGATGTCGCTTCTTCTGGTAACAATTATGATGCAGCTGCAGCTGCTACCATATCTGCAAAAATTGATGAAAGTCCAGATGAAGGACAATTTTATGTTTCGTTCTTTGAGGGTTTGGGTGCAATTACTTCTGTAAACATTACTAGTGGACAAACATCACATAGACCAGGCGTTTACTATGTTGCAACAACGACTACAGATTCTGTTGCTGGTGAAGGTGCAGCGTTTCAAGTGTACGTTGATGCTGGTGGTACAGTAACAAAAGTTGTTCCTTTGGAGTTCGGTGTAACCTATGGGGTTGGTGACACTATTACTATTCCAAACACAGAACTTGGAAATAATGGTGGAAGTGATTTAGTAATCACTGTAGAAGCGGTAACAACAGCGACTCAACTTGCATTTGATTACGGAACAGTAACATGGAGAAGTGAGTCTTTCCAAGTTGGCGATACAGTTCTTTTAGAGTACTTTATCGATACTGATCAAGATCCTTCTGCAAGTGATGGTTTTTTAAAAACTCTTGCAAAAGATTTATGTTTACACCCATATGGAAATTATTACAGTTCTGCGTTTTCTAGTGTTCCTCAAAGGTCTGCATCCCTTGTAATTAAGGGTAGTGCGACTGATGGTGCAATTGTTGAACTTTATGACGATGCTGGTGTACAATTCGGTGTTAACGATCAAAACGGTTTTACCGCTGCGGATGATGGTAAGAGAATTATCGAAGTAACTGGTTCTGGTGTTGCAATTCTTAGAGTTACAGGAGATGGACATACATTAAATCCATATGTTGCAACTCTTGAAATGACAAGCACAAATAACGAAGAAAATAATCCATTTACATATGAAGATGCAACTGATGATGGAGTTGCAGGCATGGTCGCAGGAGATAAAGCATATGCGACTGGAAAGTGGAGACTCGCAATCCCTGTATCCGATTTCGAAACACAACCATATAATATCGTCTACCCTTTTGTAGACTCAGATAGTAATACAGTAATTCCTGTTGGAAACTCTGGACAACAAAATCACAGAAGTGTGATGTCTGCAATTAAAAGAATTGGTGATATGTTTGTTGTGGAATCAGAAAAAGGTACTGACTTACTTTCCTCTAAGAAAGAAATTAATAGTGCTACAGATGCTATTCCAACATCAGTTTCGTTGACTCAACCAGTTAAAGATGCTCGTAAACCACAGAAGTGGAGAATGCGTTTCTTCTACGATACTAGAGATGAATATCTTTATGTAAACGTTGCTACTGCATTGCAGATTAAAGATAACGGAGACCTTTCAAAAGGACAAGGTCGTGACGGTATCAAACAGGCAGTTTACAGACAGCCTGGTGAACTTAGTGAAATTTACTATAACTTCTCAAACGATAGTAACAAAGCAAAATCTGGATTCTTCCGTAGACAAGGTAAGACTACAGACGATACAGAACCAACATATCCAATTGCATTCCGTCTGACTTGTACAGACCATGGTACTGGACTTTTCATATTTGATCAGGCCTCTGTTGACCAAGATGACGATTATGCGTGGTTTGTTGTTCAAAGACATGTTAATAACATTTCTGGTAAAATTGAATTCGAAGACGGTAAGTCTCCAGTTCACTGCTTGTATTCACCATCTTCTAGACCAGAAGAAACATCAGATTTCAATATCGGTTTCTTTGCAGAGGTTAGTGAATCATTGGATACAACCACTGGTGCCACAACTGTTACATCTAAGTCATTGGATGAATTGGAAATCTTTGATGTAAATGGTAGAAAACTGAAGCCAGGACTTCCAGTGAATGCAACAATTCCTACTGACTCAAGACCTGTTGCATTAATTCCAGAAGCATATGGTAGAGGACTTTCATATTTGAACACCTCTTCTACTGCGAATGTTCCACTCTCTGACCACGGTGCATTAGGAACAGATTCCGCAACTGGATTTACAGTTGTTAACGATTACTATAAATTCCCAGAGATTAATACCGCAAACTTCCAAGCGGCCGCAGGTGGTCGTGGATTGGGCACTGCACAACTTGGAGTTGTTACCAGTAACATTACTGCAATTTCCAGAGATGGATTTGCATTGAACTTTGGTTCTGCCTTTGGTAGTTCATTTGTACCAGTAGGTGACTATATTACTGGTTTCGAATCTAGTGACAGATATCAACCCACAGATGCTAATGGTGCTCCAACTGCTTGGACACTAATTAATGATACGACTGGTGAAGGTTTGAAAAACTATTCTGTTGCAAGAACACAGATGCAAGGGCCTGCTCAGTTAGGTTTGCGTACATACAGAGTTCGTCACAGAAGTTCTGATGGTGTTGATACTTTCTTGAACTACAATGATGACTTCCAGTTTGTAAGTAAAACTGAAGTTGCGCCTGCGACTGATGCAAACGGACAAGCAAGAGAACTTCCAATCAGTTCAACAGTTGCAATCTTTACACCTACATCTGTTGCTGCAAAACAACTTGTTGCAAAGAGAAGACGCAGAGTTCTTTTCGTTGACAACTTAGATATTGGTGCCGGAACTGGTACAGGTGCAAATCCTCTTCTTGGTACTGCAGGACAGTTTGCTGGTGCATTGGGTGGTATTACAGACTTAACACTGATTCCTGTTACTAATTCTTCATTCGGTGGAAATGCAGTTGGACACAAAATTGCACTTGATGCTGCTGGTACAGCTGCACAAACTAGTTCAACTGGTGGTGTTGGACAAGACTTTATTGTATTAGATGGAACTGGTTCTACTGGTGATGTGAAGGTTGGAGATGAACTTACAACAGTAACTGCAGAAGCTGCAGGAGTTGGATTTAGAGTTCTTTCTATAATCGACACTATGCCAGAAAATGACCAATTCATCTACGAGTATGCGTGGGAAGGTGCTGGATTTAATAACGAGTATACCAACTTCTTTGGTAGATATGGTACTGCATCCAACCCACTCTTTGAGGTTAACAGACTTAAAGTGTTTGTTGATGGACAAGAGGCAGATGCTGCGGTTCAAGGACAAAATTATCAATTCGATGCGAATGGTAATATTGAATTTGGTACGACTGGTGGTTCTACAGAATACTTTGGTGTCCAAAAACCAATGTATGCATACTCATTAACAACGGATAAAGTTAAATTCAACGAACCTCTAGAGTTTGCTACGGTTGTTAAGATTTCATATGAAAACTACAATGATGTGGAAGAAAGAGATACTGGTAGATCAACTTACCTGATTAGACTTCCAGAAGATAGAGATATTCCTGCAATTTGGAACGATATTCATAAAGTTGCAAAAGGTATCTACAGATTTATTGTTCGTGAAAACGATGTGTTTAAACCATGGGATTACCATGTCTCTGCTGTTACACCACAGGTTGACAGTCCTGCATGTATTAACCCTGTTGAACAGTTATCGATTACACAGGATAAAACTGTTATCTTTAACTTCCCAACACCACTTGCATCACAGAGATTTATCTATAGTGACGCAGAAGCAGACTTGATCTGTATCGCTGGTGCGGATAGTTCTACTCAAGGTGGTATCATTAAGACATCTGCCACTAAGTATGACCTTGATGGACAACATGTTAGTACTCTAAGTCCACAGGGTGGTACTACATCTACATCTGCTAATACTGATCCACTCAACTTCAGAAGAGAGTATTTCTGGCACAATGTGAAACAATCAGATGGAACAACTGATGCGTTTGACACAACAGAAAACTCAACACACAGAACTTATGTGGGTATGCAGTCTACTAAACCATTTGGTAACGGTATGAGAATCTTCCTCTTAACAAGAGGTGGCCCAATCAGACCATCATATAGTGATTACACACCAAGGGATGTAAAAGCAATTTCTGTTAACTTCCCAACAGGTTCTGTTAACGGTGCTATTGAAACTCTTGGAGGAGTAAACTACACATTTGATGATGGTGAACGCTCAGGTGATTTAGTTACTGTTGCTGATGCATCAATTAGTGTTGGCACAAGTACAATCGCTGGTGTTACTGTTGGTAGTATTTCTTCTGATATTTTAGTGGGTGCTACTGCTTCGGTAACTTTAGAAGATGCTTCGGTGGTTACACTCACAGTAACTGAAGTTTCTTCTACTGCCAGTTCTATTACTGTTAGAAGTAGTGGTTCGGTTGCAGGAACACTTGCTGCAGGAACATTCACATTTGCTAAGAATGTTGGTGCATCTTGGAAAGGGAACTATGTAAACTTTGGTGTATAATTTCTAAAGATTGATAAAATTATGATAAATATAGGGGAGACATAAAGTCTCCCCTTTTTTTATACCAAAGAAAAATGTCTGTAGAAAATATATTTTTATTTAACGATGTAGTAAAAGTCAAAGTTGGAATTGATTCTCCAGTTGGAATCGATGCACCTTCTGATGGCCAAGTTGTTGAACAAAATGGACTTACATACACCTACGATGCAACATCAACTTCTTGGGATATTACTGTATTATCAAATATAGTATTTGTTTCTGGACTTACATCTTCTACAACATTATCATTTTCTGCTGGAGATATTCTTGTCAATGGCACTAGTCAAGGCACAAGCACAACAATATCCAATAATGATGTAGTACAATTATCATTAGAAAACCCAACTCTAAATCAATCCAACACATATAGTATTGTTGCAGATGGCACAACGATAGATTATATTATAGAATTAAATGATCCAGAGGTTGCAAACTTTGATGCAGATAGAACAACTTCATCAACTAATGACGACCTTGAGAAAATTGATACGACATCTCCCACATTAACTGATTCCGATACAACTGTATTCCAAAGTATCATAAACCAATTAAATGCCGGTGATGTAGATTTTGAAAGTGTAAAAGAACAACTATCTACACTCATTCAAGAAAATTTTTCAGAAGTATATCAGGAAGCCCTTGGTGATTTAGAAATTTTACTTGCCAAAGAATTTGAAGAATTTAGGGATGCACTCTTAACTTCTGAAACTGAGATTATAGAAACAACATCCCAAGAGAGTGTAGAGATTACAGAGATTAGTACCGCAAAGGATGCGGATATTGATAGTGTTTTGGAAACCCAAGAATCTCAAGATTACACGCAAGAATTGGTTCAAGAAACTTTAGAAACTTCTGAACAAGAAACATTTGTAGAAGATGAAGTTTTAGAAACTTCAGACCAAGAACTACTTGCCGTTACTGACTCTCCAGAAACTTCTGAACAAGAAACATTTGTAGAAGATGAAGTTTTAGAAACTTCTGAACAAGAACTACTTGCCGTTACTGATTCTCCAGAAACTTCTGAACAAGAACTACTTGCCGTTACTGATTCTCCAGAAACTTCTGAACAAGAACTACTTGCCGTTACTGATTCTCCAGAAACTTCTGAACAAGAAACATTTGTAGATGGAGATGTGATTGAGACTTCAGACCAAGAACTACTTGCCGTTACTGATTCCCCAGAAACATCTACACCAGAAACATTTGCGGAAGATGAAGTTGTAGAAACTTCTGAACAAGAGTTGTTGGCAGTAATAGACTCTCCAGAAACATCTACACCAGAAACATTTACTGAAGATGAAGTTGTAGAAACTTCTGAACAGGAGTTGTTGGCAGTAATAGACTCTCCAGAAACATCTGCACCAGATACATTTACTGAAGACGATGTACTTGAAACTTCTGAACAGGAGTTGTTGGCAGTAATAGACTCTCCAGAAACATCTGCACCAGATACATTTACTGAAGACGATGTAATTGAAACTTCTGAACAAGAACTACTTGCCGTTACTGATTCCCCAGAAACATCTACACCAGATACATTTACTGAAGACGATGTAATTGAAACTTCTGAACAAGAACTACTTGCCGTTACTGATTCCCCAGAAACATCTACACCAGATACATTATCAGAAACTATTCAGCTGGCTCTTTTAGAACAGGTCAGAGAAGAATTAACAGACAATGAAGAATTAAAACTATCAGATCTCTTTTCTGACCTAGAAAATATTTTAACAAATCAATTAGAATCTTTTGCCGAAGAAATAACTCCAGATTTTCTAATTCAAGTATTGTCGGAATTAAGTGATTCTGAAGAATTAAAAACTGCAGATATTCAAAACTTAGAAGATATTCAAAGTCTTTTAACTCCAGATATTTTATTAGATTTAGAAAATATTCAATTAGAAAATATAACCCAAGAATTAGTCAGAGAAAGTCTTTCAACAGTACTACAAGAATTTTTGGAAGAAACTTTAACCGAAACATTTATTTTACCAGAAATTGATGAAACAACTGAAGCTTTATCAACACTAGATCAGGCAAAAGAAGAAACCGTTGATGTAATAGAAACTTCTGCGTTAGATAGTTCAGAAGAACAAGATGTAGTAGAAGAAGTTGCCGCAGATATTGATACCACAGTAGAAACAACGGAAGGTGTTGAACAAGAAAGAACAGAAGAGTCTCCAGAAGAACAACAACTGGAAGAAAAGTTGGATGCTGCTAGTGAAACAGTAGATTCGCAGGATACCACTTCAGACGAACAAATTTCAATTGGAAGTGATGGAGAGGTTGTCGAAGAAGATAGTGCAGATTCAACAACTTCTGATACAAGTGTCGATGATGAGGTTGCAGAAACTTCAGTAGATGATGCCACGGTAGATGATGATACGGATATTAGTGACGCACCAGATGTAACAATAGACGATAGCACAGACACCACAGAGTCGCCAGATGTAACAATAGACGATAGCACAGACACCACAGAGTCGCCAGATGTAACAATAGACGATAGCACAGACGCTACCGAATCTCCTGACGCAACTGTAGATGATGATACGGATTCGACACCTTCACCATCTTTAGATGAAGAAGATGAGTCTTCAGAAACTGTATCTGATGGAAATGTGGTTTCTGATTCTGAACTTGAAGGTGGGACTGATACTGAAACTCCAGAAGATGCAACAGAAGATACTACAACTCCTAGTGAAGTACCAGAGGAAGACCCTAGCACAACAGAAACGCCAGACTCTGAGGTTGAGGATGAAGCACAACCAGTTTCAGATGATGCAAGTGATGTTACGGATGAGCAGACTGTATCAGAAACGGAAACAGACACACCAGTTGATGAATCGGGAGATACAGAATCCGATTCTGATACAACAGTAGATCAACAAATAGAAACCAGTACGGACACCGATACACCAGTTGATGAATCGGGAGATATAGAATCTGATTCTGATACAACATCAGACCAACAGGCAGAAACCAGTACGGACACCGATACACCAGTTGATGAATCGGGAGATATAGAATCTGATTCTGATACAACATCAGACCAACAGGCAGAA
>Ga0102811_1000008_pt1 | contig 83982 bp, 80 predicted proteins | sample ColrivemetaGS705_FD_84507 | JGI IMG/M metagenome (GOLD analysis project Ga0102811, IMG submission 84507) | Estuarine microbial communities from the Columbia River estuary - Flood tide ETM metaG S.705 | ecosystem: Environmental > Aquatic > Marine > Intertidal zone > Estuary | place: USA: Columbia... | reverse complement strand
CCATGATTCCATTGGGTTCTTGCACTATGAAACTCAATGCAGCCTCAGAAATGATGGCTGTCACCAACCCACAATTTGCCAATATGCACCCTTTTGCGCCACTTGATCAAGCGGTGGGCTACCACGAAATGTTTGCAGAATTGGCTAAAGATTTGTGTGAAGCCACAGGTTTTGCTGCGGTTTCTTTACAACCCAATTCAGGTGCTCAAGGTGAATATGCTGGCCTTATGGTCATCAAAGCCTACCATGAATCTCGTGGCGATTTTCAGCGTAAAAAAATGATCATTCCATCGTCTGCTCACGGTACCAATCCAGCATCTGCCGTTATGGCGGGCTTTGAAGTAGTGGTAACGGGTTGCGATGAAAATGGAAATATCGATATAGAAGAACTACGCAAGGTAGCCACCGAGCTCAAAGATGTGCTTGCCGGAATCATGGTGACTTATCCATCTACTCACGGAGTTTATGAAGAGGGAATCATCGAAATCACAAGCATTATCCACGACAACGGCGGCCAAGTTTATATGGACGGCGCTAATATGAACGCACAAGTAGGACTTACAAACCCGGGGAATATCGGAGCCGATGTTTGTCACCTCAATCTTCATAAAACTTTTGCCATTCCACACGGTGGTGGTGGTCCGGGCATGGGTCCAATTGGTGTAGCAGCTCATCTTGCCCCATTCTTACCGAGCAACCCACTCATCAAAACTGGTGGTGAGTCGCCAATTCATGCGATTTCTGCTGCACCTTACGGTTCGGCTCTGATCCTCACCATTTCTTATGCCTACATCAAAATGTTAGGTGCTGAAGGCTTACGTCGTTCAACAGAGTTGGCTATTCTCAATGCCAATTACATTGCTGCACGTCTCAAAGGACATTACGACATCCTCTATACAGGTGCCAACGGAACAGTTGCCCACGAAATGATCCTAGATTGTCGAGATTTCAAGAAAACTGCAGATGTGGAAGTAGCCGATATGGCCAAGCGCCTCATTGACTTTGGCTTCCATGCGCCAACGGTTTCTTTCCCAGTTGCCGGTACCCTCATGATAGAACCTACAGAGTCCGAAGACAAAGAAGAACTCGATCGTTTTTGCGATGCCATGATTAAAATCCGTGAAGAAATCCGCGAGATCGAAAATGGTCATGCAGACAAATCGAATAACTTACTCAAAAACGCACCACACACCGCGGACTGCATCATCAATAAGAACTGGACCTATCCATACGCACCTCAAGAGGCAGCCTACCCGCTTCCTTACTTGCTTGAGGCTAAATATTGGGCGCCAGTACGCCGTGTAGACAACGCCTACGGAGACCGCAACTTGGTTTGCAGCTGCCCAAGCGTGGAGAGCTATGCGCACATTCAATAACCTATGAAATTAGATATCCTTGCATTTGGTGCCCACCCTGACGACGTAGAACTCTCTGCGGCGGGCACGCTTTTGCACTATGCCTCACAGGGTAAAACCATTGGAATTGTAGATCTCACTGAAGGTGAGCTCGGCACACGCGGAACCGTAGAATCCAGATACGAAGAAGCGGCAGCAGCAGCCAACATACTTGGTGTACAACACCGTTGCAACTTACGCTTAGCAGATGGTTTTTTTGAAAACAACCAGGCAGCAAAAATTCAAATCATCGAGCAAATCCGCTTACATCAACCACAAATTGTATTGGCCAATGCGCTTGCAGACCGGCATCCAGACCACGCAAGAGCAGGACACCTGGTAGCCGAAGCTTGTTTTTTGGCGGGGCTTCGTAAAATACAGACTTCCTTTAATGGTAGTCCTCAAGTGGCACATCGCCCCAAACTGGTCTTGCACTACATCCAAGATTATTTGCAAACTCCTTCTTTTGTCCAAGATGTCTCTCCTTATATAGAGCAAAAAATTAAAGCCATCCAAGCCTACAAAACTCAATTTTTCGATCCCAATTCTCAGGAACCCAATACACCTATTTCGGGCGAATTATTCTTTGATTTTTTAAAGGGACGTATGTTAGAAATGGGCAGACCTGCAGGCTACAATTATGCAGAAGGTTTTGTAGTGAACAGATGGATGGGGGTCAAAGATATTTTCTCAATCGACTAAATAGAAGAAAGCCAATTCCTACGCCAATGCTATTGGCTAAAAGGTCGTAACCAGAGACCTCTCGACCCGGAACAAAACCTTGCAGCAACTCCATTAATAGGCCGTAGCTCACAAGCACCAATCCAAGTATGGTCTTAAATCTATAAGATTTTAGACGCCAAACAATCAAGGCAATCAAACTAAAAACTGAGTAGGCAATAAAATGTCCGAGTTTGTCATTGATGCGGATAGGTGTTGCGTGTGACGCACTTTTCAACGACAAATAAGTGATGCCAATCCAAACGCAAATCAATGACAACAACCACCAACTTTGCCTGATTTTATTCATAACCGAGTGTGTTGCCCTTTTTGGTTGCAGGAATTCCGTTGGTCATCCAGGTAGGAGCTGGCTTATTCATGAGGTAGTGGTCAAAGAACTGACGCATTCGAATAGATAGATCGTATTTGTTCGCCAATTTGGTGAGGTTGTGGTCATCGCCATTGTAATTGAGCATCCAGCAAGGTTTACCCAACCTCCTCAGACCTGTGTAAAGTTCAATACCTTGATACCAAGGCACAGCACCGTCTCTGTCATTGGCCATAATGAGTAGGGGTGTTTGGACTTTAGGTAAATGAAACAAAGGCGAGTTTTCTACGTATAAATCCGGTTTTTCCCAAATCGTAGCACCAATTCTACTTTGTGTGCTTTCGTACTGGAATTGCCGATTGAGGCCGCTGCCCCAACGAATTCCTCCATAAGCTGAAAACATATTGCTTACTGGAGCACCAGCCATTGCTGCGGCAAACCTTGTGGTCATGGTAACGAGCATTGCACTTTGGTAGCCTCCCCAACTTTGTCCTTGAAGCCCCATTCGTTGCTCGTCGACAGGATAATTCTTGATGAGGTAATCTGCGGCACTCATGATACTATTGTAGGCCCCCTGAGCAGGTTTGCCCGGTTGGTAGCGGATGTCTGGTACAAAAACTAAATATCCTCCACTGGCATATTCCGTCGGATTGATGATACTTGCCGAAGGCTTGGGCGCTTGATAGTTGTGCAGATTATCAGCATTTAGTTCGTAATAATAAAACAAGAGCGGGTATTTTTGAGTGGGGTCAAAATTTTCTGGTTGATAAAGTAAGCCTTCTAGTACTTGCCCATCGTAGGCTTTCCATTTGATAGCAGTTACGCTCGCCCAATTATAGTTCTCTTGCTGTGGGTTTGCCCAAGAAATACGCTTTGGACTCATCCAGTCTTCTTGATTGAAATGCAAGTCAGGGTAGGTGCGCACATCCATTTTTCTCCAAATGAAATGGTTTTGTTGTTCAGCTTTCTTGACACTCGCTATGCGCTGAGCAAGTTCTACTTTTTGAATCAGCTGTTGATCTTCATACATATAAAGCAATTCATTTTTGTTGCTTATACGCAGGCCTACAAAGTACCCATCCGCTAAATTTAACCAGGCAGAATCCATGACATAAGGCAAAAAGCGCAATTCAATCTGATCATGCGTGGCCTGTTCTTTGGTGATGCTTTGGAGTGTTTTTGTTGCGATATCGTAGCTCCAGATGTCGTATTGAGACTGAAAAACTGCTTCTTTAGCGTTTGCTGTGAAACCAATAAACCCGACGGGTCCTGCCTCCATGGGCTGACCATTCATGTCTTCTTGCCAAATGATGTCTTTGCGGCTACACGTCATGCAGCTGTGCTTTTGTTGAGCGATGTCTAGTAGCATCCATTTCTGACCTTCAGCTAAGTAATACGTAAAGTAACGACCATCGGCAGAAAGTGCACCAGTATGTGCCAAAGCTTTCCCAAGTAATTGTGCTTGTCCGGTTTTTAAATCGATTCGGTAAAGGTCATTTTTAAAAGGCGCTTTCCATTGTGCTTCGATTGCATATGGATTGGAATTGCGAGCGAGGAGGTAGGGCGCTGTCATTTGGAGGTCTAAGCTGATCCGTAGGGTGTCGTTTTCAATGGGCACCAAGCGTTCATCTTCTAGATGATATGCGTAAAGTAGGCCTCGTTTGAGTTCTCTATCCTTTTTGAGAAGTTGCTGTGGTTGTAGTTCTAAATCTTGGTAGTGCCAGATATCCAGGTTGACTTTTTCACTTTCGAGTAAGGTATCTTTTTGTTCTTGCTCTCGGGCAACAACACTGAAATAAAGCAGTTGGTTGTTGTCACTAAAAACCGGTAGACGACCTTTACCAATAGCTTGATATAAGCCATTTGGGGTTTGCTCAAAGTCAGTAGAATCACCAAATTCTGTTGTTTTTAATTGCTTCAAATCAAAGAGTAGCAGATGCATCTGCTTGAGCTTTGAGGTATCGGGGCTGAATAAAAAAGTCAACATGTTGCTATTTTTACTCCAATTGAGATGACTTGCCAAGGGTTGTGCTTCGAATTCTTTGAGCAATTGTAGGTTGTTACACTGATAAATCTGCACCTGCATAGAGTCTTGTTTAACTTTACGCTGCTTGATTACGGCAATTTTGGATCCATCAGGACTAACGGCAAATGAAGTGATGCTATCTAAAAATGGGAAATTACCTGAGCCCGACTCATACACCACAAGTCTGTGGCCCTCCGTTTTGAATGGATTCACGTACGGCACTTCGGCATCTTTTTTCCAAAACAGGAATTTATCGATTTTTTTAGGTTCAATCTTTTCAATTTTTTGGGGTGTCGTTTCTTGTAAAAAGGCCAAGACTGCTGCTTCTTCGGCTTGTTCAATGGACTTTATCTTGGCGAATTTATAAATGGTATCTTGGGACAAATGAGCAATGAAAAGGGAATCTTTTGGCCATTTTTTCTTATCTACTTTCGCTAACTCAAGCTTGCGCAAGCTGTCGTAATCCGGACTCATTTTCCATGCTACAAAACTTGCATCTGTCGCTATAATGGCGCTGTTTCCTCTTTCAATCGAATCATGTTTTTGCGTTTGGGTATCAAAGAGATGTAAAACTGTGTTCCCTTTGAGCACCGTCAATTCGTAACTAATGAGCGCCCCATTTCTAGAGATCTGCTCCTTTTCTAGTCTTTTCCATTGATCATAAGCTTGATGGTCAAGCTGAGGTTTTTGAGCAAGTCCAATGCTGTAGCTCATCAAGAGGGTAAGCAGAATTAGATTTTTCATTTTTGTTTTGTCTGATGTATGGATACTAAATAGACGCCGGAAAAAACGAATAACATGTATAAGATCCTTTCCAACGTGATGGTATGCGTATAATCTTCGGCCCACCCGAATGTAGCAAAAAGAACGGTAAAGAGCATCACCATTACGGGTTGGGTATAAATATAAGCGGCTGAAACTGTAGGGCTCACATACTTCAGTCCGTAGATGGTAAGTAAGTAGGTGAGAAAGGTTACCCCAATGATCACATAGGTAATTTTATACCAGGCACTTGCAGGAATCTGCTGAAAATCTACACTTGCAAGGTTAGACCAGGTAGGAGGGAAAAGCAGCAATAGGATTAGTCCAATTGTAAATACATAAGTGATGACCTGTATAGGGCTGTATTTGAGTAGGAGCGGCTTAGAGAGCACTAGATATAAGGCATAACTCAGCGCATTGATCAATAAAAAAAGATCACCCATTGTAGAAGTCCCTGGTAATTTTCCGGAGCTGATAGTGAGCAGTATGGCACCAAGGGCGCCAATGAAAACCCCAATTAATTTTGAGGTGCGCAATACTTCTTTGCTGATGAATGTGGCTAACACGACCACCATGATCGGATTAAGTGCCATGATGATTCCGGCATTGAGTGCCGAAGATAAATTGAGCCCGTGAAAGAAAAATAGCTGGTTGATAGCTACACCAAATAAGCCAGCTGCCAAAAATCGCCAATAGTCTTTGCGATCAATGGTTTTTCTTTGTTGAGATAAAAGCAAGATCCAGAAAAGCAATACAGCCCCACTCACCCTTAAAAGAATGAAGGTGTTTGGGTCGAGATAGCGGGGCATGACACCCTTAGCCAGCACATGATTGGCACCGTAAAGTAGGTTGACTACCAATAGCGCGATATGCGCCCGGATTATTTGGGTCTGCGGCATGAGGCAAAGGTAGTTATTCCGTATCTTTGTTACATGCACCTTTCGCACCTGCATTTAGTCAATTACAAGAATTATCCGGATCTCGAACTGCATTTTGTACCGGGGATCAACGGAATTGTGGGTCCAAATGGTGCGGGAAAGACCAATATCCTAGATGCGGTCTATTACCTGAGCATGTGTAAAAGTTACCTTAATGTCAATGACCGACAAAATTTACGTTTCGACCAGGCCTTTTTTGCCATCTCCAGCCAATGGGAGCTCGATCAAAAAGCATGTGAGGTGCAAATTGCCTACAAAGCAGGTGTTAAAAAGCAAGTCAAGTGGAATAAAAAAGCCTATGATAAACTGACTGCTCACATTGGAAAATTGCCAGTTGTTTTTATCTCTCCTTACGATGGTGACTTAATTGCCGAAGGCTCTGATTTGCGCCGCAAATGGATGGATGGCATCTTAGCCCAACTCGATAAAAACTATCTGGAAGAAATCCAAAAATATGCGCGTTTACTTGAACAGCGCCATGCCGTATTGCGCAACATGCACGAGCATCGCTTATTTGATCCCGATGCAATTGAAGTTTGGGATGCTCAACTCATTCCTTGTGGGAATTATATTCATGAGCAACGCAAAGCATTCTTAGCGGAGTTTATTCCTGTTTTTAAGCGATTTTATCAGCAAATAGGTCAGAATGCCGAAGAGGTTGATATCACCTATCGCTCTCAACTCTCCGATGGTTCATTTGCAACATTATTGCAGGCTTCGGCTAAGAAAGATGCACTTACTCAATATACCAATGTAGGTGTTCACAAAGATGACTTACTCTTCACCATTAAAGGGCATCCCGTTAAAAAATTCGGCTCGCAAGGTCAGCAGAAGTCATTTATCATCGCTTTAAGACTCTCTCAATTTGATTGGCTGAAGCAACACAAAGGTCAGAAGCCAATTCTTCTGCTCGATGACATCTTCGACAAACTAGACAACGAACGCGTGTCTCGCCTCATTGCACTGGTCAGCGCGGACTATTTTGGTCAGGTATTAATTACAGACACTGACCCAGAGCGCATGCAAGCACTCTTTTCTCAATTGCCGGGTGAAACCCAGCTTTTTCAAATTAAAGACCAACAAGCCATAGCCTTATGAATCCTGATAACAAACGCGAACAAGAAGAAAAACCACTCTCGACAATCGTCAGTCGGATCATGAAAGCTTACGGCTTAACTGATAAAATGAAGGCCTATGATCTGATTGCCGCATGGCCTGAACTCATGGGTCCCGCAGTAGCGAAGCGCACCACCGAAATTCGCATAGAAAACAACACGCTTTACCTCAAAATTGATTCTAGCGTAATGCGCGACGAACTTTTTCATGGCAAACAAATCATCATTGCGCGTTGCAATACTTTTGTAGGTGAAGAGCTCATACGTGACATCTGGTTCAGCTAGGTAACCTACATTTCCTCCTTACACGCCAAGTTTTTGTAAATTTGTTTTAATTAATTCATCATTCTTATGTCAAACGCATTTTTCAAGGTCCCGGTGGCCGTCAATGAACCCATTAAATCTTATGCACCAGGCTCTCCAGAGCGTGCCTCTTTAATGGCCAAATACCACGAATTTAAAGACCGCAGTCCAATTGATATTCCGATGTATATCGGGAGTCAAAAAGTTACTACTGCCAATAAAAAAGCACTTTCTATGCCTCATGACCATCAACAAGTTTTGGGGTATTACAATCAAGGCGATGCCGCTCACGTAGCTGCTGCTATTGACGCCGCACTTGCAGCAAAATCAGCTTGGGCTGCCCTACCATGGCAAGACCGCGCTGCCGTATTCTTAAGGGCTGCTGACCTCTTAGCAGGACCATTCCGCGACCGTATGAATGCCGCAACAATGTTGGCTCAATCGAAAAATGTTTTCCAAGCCGAGATTGATGCTGCCTGTGAGCTCATTGATTTTTTCCGCTTCAACGTGCAGTACATGACCCAAATCTACAGCGAGCAACCTGAATCTTTGCCCGGAATGTGGAATCGATTAGAGTACCGACCGTTAGAAGGTTTTATCTTCGCACTCACACCGTTCAACTTTACGTCAATTGCTGCTAATCTTTCCGCTGCACCTGCTATGATGGGTAATGTAGTGGTTTGGAAACCTGCAGAAACACAAATTTATTCAGCTCAAGTCATTATGGAGCTATTTGAAGCAGCCGGATTGCCAGCAGGAGTTATCAATATGGTCACAGTAAGTGGTCAGGAGGCTGGTGAAGTAATTTTTGCACACAAAGATTTTGCTGGTTTACATTTTACTGGATCCACGGATGTCTTCCGTCAGCTTTGGAAAAATATTGCTCACAATATTGAGCATTTCCGTTCATATCCGCGTATCGTTGGAGAAACCGGAGGGAAAGACTTTGTAATGGTACACCAAAGTGCAAATGCAGCAGAGGTTGCTACTGCGTTGGCAAGAGGTGCATTTGAATTTCAAGGTCAAAAATGTTCTGCAGCTTCTCGGGCCTACATTCCTGAAAGTCTTTGGCCACAAGTCAAGGGGATATTGGTAGAACAGGTTCATTCTTTCAAGCAAGGTAGCCCCGAAGACACCTCTAATTTTGTAAATGCAGTTATCAGTGAGCGCGCATTTGATAAAATTGCTTCTTATATTGATTACGCTAAAGCCCAACCAGATGCTGAAATTATTACTGGTGGCACCTATGACAAGTCCGTTGGCTATTATATAGCACCAACCACAGTGGTCACTACGAATCCAAAATTCCGTACCATGGTTGAAGAAATTTTTGGTCCAGTGCTCACCATATATGTTTATCCTGACGCACACTATGAACAAACACTAGATTTAGTCGATCAGACCTCAGCATATGCCCTCACTGGATCCATCATTGCTACCGATCGATATGCGATTCAATTAGCCAATGAAAAACTCATGCATGCTGCGGGTAATTTCTACATTAATGATAAACCAACAGGAGCTGTAGTTGGTCAACAACCATTTGGTGGAGCACGCGGTTCCGGAACCAATGATAAAGCTGGTGCAGCCATGAACCTCATGCGCTGGACTTCAGCACGCACCATTAAAGAAACGTTTGTACCACCTGCAGATTACCGTTACCCATTTTTAGGCTAGGCCATGCGCAGCTTCTTATCACTCAGTATTTTTATATCATTAACCTTTAGTACCAGCGCCCAATGGCGCTGGTATCTTCAGGCAGAAATTGGTGCCAGTAAGCAAGAAATTTTAGCTGCAAGTCAATTGGTTGCTCAACCATTTGATCCGGTGTCTTTTTGGCGAGGTACGGCGGGTGGGGAAGTACAATTTTGTTATAACGCACTCAAAGTACTCACTGCATACAGTGGTCTAGGTTACACACATCAAAACCAAACTTATCAGAGTACTGAATGGGCTAGTGACCAAGCAGGCACACCATTTTTACTCCTCTGCAATAAAAATTTAACTGGCGAATTATTAACGCTTCCATTAGGCATAGATCTCAAGATCCTGAGTTTACATTTTGGTGGTGGTATGCAATATCGTTACCGGGTAAAAGGTCAAATGCAAAAAGAATTTTACTCCTTTTATCCCAATTCGGTAGGTGCCACGTTGCTTGCTACCGAAATAGGTGAAAACACTCAGGCCAAGCTGGATATGGGTTATTTTGCATATTTCCAATGGAATGCTACTAAAAGAATTGGAATCAGGGCTAGTGCTTATCGCGGTTTTCGCGACCTAAGTAATGGCTTAGAAGTTGGTGCCTACAACGAATGGCAGCAGTTGTTTAACACCTCATCTTTTAGTCTTAAAAACTTACAGTTCAACCTTGGGTTGAACATCCGACTTTCAGAATAAAGTACAACAACATGCCCAAATTGCTATGGATTGTATTGGTTGGTTCGAGTCTTTTCCTGGCTTCTTTTAAATCAAAGCCAACACCTCACGCGAAAAGTGCTACCTATGATTTACGCGTAGATGTAGCTGATATTGCCAATAATAAAGGGCTCATTGAATTTGCACTCTATAAGAATCCTGCGGTTTTCACTCAAGCGGGCAAGACACATCGTTTATTTCGCCTAGATGCTCAAAAGGGCATGGTCAGCTATACGTTTAAAGATTTGGAAGCGGGAAAATATGCTGTTGTTGTCTATCACGATGAAAATCACAACAAAATTTGCGACAAAAACTTTTTTGGCATCCCAACAGAAGCTTATGCTTTTTCTAACAATATGCGACCAAAACTGAGTGCGCCAAGTTTTGAAGAATGTGCAATTAAGCTTCAGCAAGACCGAAGTATACAAATTCGAATGGTCTATTAACGATTGTTATTGTTTGCTTTGCAGTTCATTAACCAACTTTTCGATTTGCACAAGCAGGGGTCGTCCATCATTATGGATGAGATAGGGTGTTAATTTCATTTTTTGCTCGTCAGACCATTGTTGAGCAATCCTAGCTTGAACTTGATCTTCGCTTAACGCATCCCTTTTAATGACGCGTTCGATGCGTAATTGCGCAGGTGCAACTACAAGTAAGTTGGCATCGAAATTTTGATAAGCTCCTGTTTCAAAAAGGATTGCAGCCTCATTGAATACGAGCGAAGCCTTTTGAAGTTTTACCCAAGACACAAAAGCCTCTCTGACGATCGGATGTACCAGTGCTGCAACGTGGTCTTTGAGTTGTGTATTGGAAAAAAGTTTTTCAGCTAAAAGCTTTGTATTTAATTGTCCATTCATATAAACCTCTTGGCCAATTATTTGAATGAGATTTTCTTTGAGCACTGGGTCTTCATGGTATATTTTTTTAGCCTCCAAGTCAGCGTAAAATACGGGGTAGCCCATTTTTTCAAGCACCTTTGCTATGGTGCTTTTTCCTGAACCTATGCCGCCTGTTAGTCCAATCTGTAACATCTCCCGAAATTAGGAAAAGAAAGTTGTAAATTTGCAGCATGCCTCAAAAAGAATGGTTCGCCACCTGGTTCGATTCACCTTATTATCATTTGTTGTATCAGCATCGTGATGACAACGAAGCAAGGCTCTTTTTACAAGAATTAGTTCAAAAAATAAAGCTCCCAAAAGGTGCTAGTGTACTTGATCTAGCTTGTGGTAAAGGCAGACACGCTCTAACACTTGCCCAGATGGGTTACAAAGTTCTCGGCGTAGATTTAGCGCCTACTAGCATTGCTGCTGCAAAATCACAAGCTGCCCAATTAGGAATTCAAGAGTTAGACTTTGCGGTCCACGACATGCGTTTGCGGATGGAAACGCCTCCGTTTGATGCCGTTTTCAATTTATTTACAAGTTTTGGTTATTTTGATACCCTAGCTGAAAACCAAGCGGTATGTTCATCCATCTCACAAATGCTACTCCCTGGTGGCCTATTGGTTATTGATTTTTTGAATGCTCACAAAGTTTGTGCGCAGTTAAAAGCAACAGAAACCCTTGAGCGGGAGGGTGTAATTTTTGACATCAAACGTTGGCATAATGACACCCATATTTACAAGCAAATTGAGGTAATATTGGGTCAAAATCACACACCAGTTGGTGTTTTCACAGAGCGGGTACAGGCCTTGTCTTTGACTGATTTTGAATCATTACTTGCCGCTGATTTCGAAATCATAGAAACCTTTGGATCTTATCACTTAACGCCTTTTGAATTGAATTCAAGTGAGCGCTTGATCCTGATAGCAAAAAAGAAAGCATGAATTTTTATTTAGTTGAGTCCCTTCTGATTGGTTCGGTTGTGCTTGGTGGCGCTATCGTCAGCTATTTGAATGCGACAAACAAGAATCAATACATCAAATTAGCTTTGGCTTTTAGCGGTGGGTTTTTATTGGCCGTTATTTTCCAACATTTACTCCCAGAACTATATGGTGCACATCATGGTCATGAACACCATTCGGACGAAGCCTTACCTGTTTTTCAGGTAGGCATTTTTATTTTGTTAGGTTTCTTAGTACAATTGGTTTTGGAGTACTTTTCTGGTGGAATAGAACATGGTCATGTACATGTACACAAAGGACAGGCAATGCCTTGGACCTTATTTATTTCTCTTTCAGTACATTCTGTTATTGAAGGAATTCCCTTGGGTAATATGCTTCAAATTGGAACTGATACTGCACAGCAGGCTGCTTTTAACGGAAGTTTTTTGTGGGGAATTATCCTTCATCAGGTTCCAGTGGCTATTGCGCTCATGACGCTGTTGTTGGCTACCAAATTAACGCGTGGTCAGTCTTGGATGATTTTGTTGGCGTTTGGTCTGATGACACCTATTGGTGTGTTGCTCGGACTGGGCATAACTACCCAACAATTAGGTCTCAATGTACAATTGATTTTGGCGGTTGTGGTTGGGATGTTCTTACACATCTCAACCACAATTATTTTTGAAACCACCGAAAATCACAAATTCAATTTACTCAAGCTACTGAGTATTTTATTGGGTAGCGGCTTGGCATTAGGCTTGTTCTAGGGTTTAAACCTAGTTTAGAACGGAAGATCGTCGTCGTCTTCTGTAGTATTGGTGCCCGTGCCTGGAAGTGGATCAGAACCCATATTCATGGCGGAAGGCCCATTGCTAGGAATACCCATAGGCTGGTTTTGTCCTTGTTTCTCGATGCGCCATGCTTCTATGGTGTTGAAGTATTTGACTTCACCTTGAGGGCTAGTCCATTCTCTACCACGCAAATTAAAAGAAACTTCTACGTTGTCATTGGCTTGAAACTGATCTAGCAGACTGCATTTATCTTGTGTGGTTTGGAAGATAATGTCTTGCGGATACATGGAGGTGGTATCGGTTACGACAAACTCACGCTTTTGAAATTTTTCTGAAATGCGTTGAGTGTCTTGAATGACTTTAATGGTGCCGGTGAATTTAAACATGGACTTATGGTTAGTTATTAAAAGATAAAAGGGTTAGCCAAGCTTCTTCTAGAGAATTTTGAGCAAGTAGTTCATGGGCTCTTTGGTGCAAAGCAACCTCTAAGGCGCTTGGGTTATGCTCAAGTTCGAGAAAAAGGCTGGAGAGTTCTAGTAATTTGTATTCGTTGACATCAGTTTCGTTAGGTAATTCTTCAATACCTGCTAATTGGCCAAGATCATTAGCACTGAGTACTTGGCTGCTTTTGATGTCATGTGGTAGTGCATCGTAACCAATACCGCATGTAGTTATAGGCTTTTTGATTTCAAACATAGAGGAAGAATTGGCACGACAATACCAATCTCCACCCATCCGGGCAACCAAATCAATTTGATGTTGGTCAATAAGGCCTTTTTCATTGATCAGCTCTTCTTGAATGTGGAGTTGAACTACCTCGCAAATGATGAGGTTTCCCGCTCCGCCTTCTTGACCTAATTCTATGATCTGATTGACTTTGCATTCAAATTGAACAGGTGCTTCAGCAACACGGTAAGGAGCAACTTTTTGAGAGGCTAATGGGGTAAAACCCGCTTTTACAAATTCGTCTACATCTGGTGCATATGGAGAGCTTGCTAAACTCATCTGATGAACCATTTGGTAGTTGACGATGTTGATGACTACCTCTGGAATTGCTTGCGCGTTGTTGAAGGTGTCTTTGCTTTGCCCAGTTCTGCCAGAGCGAGCAGGTGAAAAAACCAAAATTGGCGGATTAGCACTAAACACATTAAAGAAACTGAATGGCGCTAAGTTAGCGTTGCCATTTTGATCAAGGGTAGAGGCAAATGCGATAGGGCGCGGGCCAACCGCACCTAGTAAAAGTTGGTGCAAACGCTGGACGGTGAGTTCTTTTGGATCGAGGCTAAGCATACAGGTTCAAAGTTAGCCAAAATTCGTAAATTGGCGTTGTGAAAATACGGACATCTATTTGTTGTTTTTTACTCATTTGTAATGTGGGTACTTGGGCGCAAAACAAACGCAATACCAACGGGGATCGACATGGTAAATGGGTGTTTACTGGGAAGGACTATCCACATAAAAACCTACCAAAAACTCAAAAGGTGGAAGAAGGATATTATGTCAACGGTCGCAAAGAAGGTACCTGGACCAAGTTTTTTCCAAATGGCCATATTCAACTCAAAGGAACTTATATAAATAATCGCCCACAAGGTGCTTATACACGTTACTATACCAATGGTCAAATTGCGGAACAAGGTAACTTTGAATCAAATGGTTACAAAGGACTATTATTGCGCTATCATCAAAATGGACAATTGGCATACAGGGCTAATTTCAATAACCAAGGTCAGGAGAGTGGCAAGGTGAGTTATTACCATCCAAATGGTAAAGTAGCCCTGACCTATACCGTAAAAAATGGACAAGTTCAGGGTCAGGTGCTGCGATACAATACAAATGGACAGCTCCAATCTTCCTTTTTTGTAGGTTCCGGAGGTGAGGTTGGTGCACTTCAAAAAGTTAGTCCACAGCAAATATCACCAGCAGTAAAACCTAATCAGATCCAATCCAATGTTTACCCACCTCGTTTGTCAAATCCCAAAACAAAAGGGTTGCGTTTTGTGCCAAACGGCTACAATAAAGTCTACAATGACAACGACGAAATATGGATGGATGGTGAGTTTAAAAATGGTCAGCTTTACGATGGTAAGGTTTATGATTACGATCAAGACGGCATCCTTCAAAAGGTTCGGATCTATAAATTAGGAAAGTATCATTCCGATGGTCAGCTCTAATTTTGTGGTTTTGCTTAAATTTACCCCCAAATTATTCAAATGAAAGCATATGTTTTTCCGGGCCAAGGAGCCCAGTTCTCCGGTATGGGCAAGGACCTCTACGAACAATCTGAATTAGCTCGTTCACTTTTTGCTAAGGCCAATGATATTCTTGGTTTTGATATAGAGCGTATCATGTTTGAAGGAACAGACGACGCCCTCAAACAAACAAATGTCACACAGCCCGCTATTTTTCTACACAGCACTATTTTGGCTGCTTGTCTCGGCGAACAATTTACACCAGACATGGTTGCAGGCCATTCCTTAGGAGAATTCTCTGCTTTGGTAGCGAACCAAACACTTACTTTCGAAGACGGATTGCGATTGGTGGCTAAGCGCGCTGATGCCATGCAAAAGGCATGCGAATTAGCACCCAGCACAATGGCTGCAATCCTCGGTCTCGAGGATGAAGTAGTTGAACATATTTGTGCTCAAATCGATGGCGTAGTGGTGCCAGCCAATTATAATTGCCCAGGTCAGCTCGTTATTTCAGGTAGTTTAGAAGCCATTGATATGGCTTGTGCAAAGCTTACTGAAGCAGGTGCAAAAAGGGCATTGGTACTCCAAGTTGGGGGTGCGTTTCACTCACCACTGATGGAGCCTGCACGCGAAGAACTTGCCGCTGCAATTGAGGCTACCCATTTTGCACAGCCTATTTGTCCTGTATATCAAAATGTGAATGCGCAAGCAGTGACAGATCCGGCTCAAATCAAAGCCAACTTAGTTACACAACTCACTGGAGCCGTGCGCTGGACTCAAATTATGCAAAACATGCTTTCCGATGGCTGCACAGAAGTCATTGAAGTTGGCCCGGGCAAAGTATTGCAAGGTTTGTTTAAGAAAGTTGATAGAGAAATCCCTACCTCGAGCGCAGTCTTGTAATTTTTTTATGGAATCTGAAAGTTCAATGCATCTTAGTAATAAACATGCTTATGAAGAACTTGATGATGGTGTGGATGCTTATTTTAGCAGGAAACACAGTAGCGCAGTCAGGAACCGGCGATGTGATCGGAACCTTTATTGATTTCAATACCCAGCAGCCTGTTGTTGGCGCTAAAGCCTTGATTAAGGAGAATGGCAGGGTCTATTTGGCGTTGTCTAACGAAGATGGCCGCTTTAGAATTGTCGGTATTCCAGCAGGTACCTATCAATTAGTTGGTTGTTATCAAAAGGATACTACTGAGAAAATAACTGTTGAAGTTCCTGTAGAAGCATACGGAAATGCGGGTACGGTCTACTTCAAGGCAAAAACTCAAAATGTGAGAGCTGTAAGAGTAGGCGGGGGGCGCTATGAACAAGCGCGTATCCGAATTGGAGAAACACCCGTCACTACACTTACTGCCAAACAAATCAAGTATCGTCCCGACAAATTCAGCGTAGTGAATATGGTAGCCAACTCCAATTCAGACGTAAAAATTGATGATGATGGCAACCTCATGTTTCGTGGAGCACGTAAAGGCGACATGATTTATATTTTAGATGGTATCAAATCAAATGAAGTGTTTAATGTGCCTAGTTGTGCAATTGGTAGGGTAACCGTTTATACTGGTGGTTTACCTGCAAAATTTGGCGATACCCTAGGCGGCGCAGTGATTTTAGAGACCAAAAGTTATTTTGATTTATATCGTGAATGGGAAATCAGTCAGCCTGATTGAGTTCGGGCGCTTTTTCGTAAGTGATTTCCCACAAAAATAAGCCCTGTGCGGGTACAGAAACAAAAGCCTCTGAGCGGTCTTGAGCAGCAATGATTCTAGGCAAATCAGAGGCTTTTATTTTGCCTAAACCAACTTCTACTAGTGTACCGACAATTGCCCGGACCATATTGCGCAAGAAGCGATTGGCACTTATTTCAAAGTAAATTCCGTTGTTATTGACTTGCCATTGAGCATGGAAGACTTCACAAATGTTTGTCTTTACATCTGTATGTGCTTTTGCAAATGAGGAGAAATCTTGTGTCCCGAGTAAATACTGAGCAGCTTCATTCATGGAGGCTATTTGAAGTGGGTTTTCAAGGTGCCAACTTCCCTGGCGTACAAATGGATTTTTGTTTTGATGGATAAAATAACGGTAGGTTCTTTTGCTGGCATCGAAGCGGGCATGAAGAGCTGAGCTTACTTCCCAAGCCTTCTTGAAACCAATATCTGGTGGGGTCATGCGGTTGAGCTTAAAAATAAGCTGCTGTGTATCCCAAGAACGCGGTAGGTCTGTATGTAAAAAATAGTGTTGGGCATGTACTCCGGCATCTGTTCGCCCACAGCCGACAACTTCTATGGTTTGTTTGGCATGTAGTTTGGAAAGTGCGGATTCAATTTCTTCTTGTACGTTCCTTGCATTTGGTTGAATTTGCCAACCATGAAAATCGGTTCCGTCGTATGAAAGTGAAATAAAATAACGTGGCAAGGACTTATTGTTTCAAGTTTTGTATGACACCAATTGGTGCTTCAAATAAATTATAGCTGAATAAGCCTTCAATTTCACTGACGCTAGCCCAAATGATACTAAGCTGGCTCGCGGCTACTTGAAAATGAGTATCGTCTAGTGTTGTATTGATGCTTGCGCCTAAATTTTGAGGTGAGCCCCATTCGTTTCCATTGCGCTGGCAAACAAAAATATCATAACCTCCCATACCTTGATGCCCGTCGGAGGCAAAGAATAGAAAACGCCCGTCAGGAGTGACATAAGGTGTCGTTTCTCGACCTTCTGTATTGATGCCTCTATCAAGTGCTTGTACTTCAGCTTGCCATACTCCATTTATTTTTTTTGCTACGTAGATGTCAGTAGCGTATTTTTCTGCTTGGCGATCTGAAACAAAATAAAGTTCTTCCACATAGGTAAATTCGTCGATCCAAATGGTATCGGTTTTAGTGGGTGCACCTTCAAAATAACTCGTATTTAAGCCAGGTATTTCTGTGATCATACGTTTGTCATCCCAAACTCCAAATGTTTCGGCAGTAAGTTCAAAAATATCGGATCCTTGCGTGCTCAATTCTTTTGAGGCAGTCGTGTTGAGGGTGCCTAGAGCCTGGAGCCCATCGGTGGATACGTAGGAAAGCGCATCAAATCCTTCGGTGTTCAATAAATCATCGTTGGAATAGTTGCGAACCCACTGCCCATAGTTTAGTGTATCTACTTGTGCCTGATAAATATCCTCAAAAAAGCGTTGATCATCTGGATTCAGATTGGCTCCTTTCGCATCAGGATTTCGAGTCGTAAAATATAAAGTTTGACTGTCAGCACTTAAAATTGGTGCGTATTCATCGTAATTGGTATTGAGTTCAGGTGCGAGGATTTGGCCTTGAAAAGAAACTACTTTTGCTTTTTCTGCTAAATAGAAAACACATTGTTTTTCAAGTGCTGAAAATCCGAGCGTTTCGTAATCCTTTTCTTTTCTGAGCAAGGTTTTGACTTTGGCAAGGTGTGACATAGCAGTATTGGCATCGCTGAGTGCTAAGGCAATTTGACTTGCTAAATAAAGTTCGTCAATTCCCGCCTCTTTTCCTAGTAGTTGTAGTGCATGGTCAATGTGTTCTTTGGCGTAATAATAAGAGCGTAGATCAAACTCAGTACTCGCAAGCCAATAAAAGGAAGTGCCATTATTTGGGTCGATGGCAACCGCCTGTTTGAGCAACATGTAGGCATTGCTACTTTGACCTTCATTAAAAAGTGTAACTGCATTTGAAGTGATGCGTTTAGCTTTGAGTTGGTCTATTTTGGCTGTTGTCTGACCAAAACTTACAAAAGGGAAAATGAGTATGGCAATAAATACTTTCATAGGAAGAGAATAGAATACAAAGTAAATAAAACTATTAAAATCAATAACTTTGAATAAAGAATATATGTTAAGTATGTTTCGCATTTATGCCCTTAGTTTAGCTACTTTGCTGCTTCAGGCCTGTACTTATGGCCAGCCAGCACCCCATTTGGAAGCGCCAGATTACACCAATTGGGTCACTTTAACTAAAGGTATGGAGTATAAAGAGATGAGTGCGCCGCTTCAATCCAAAATCGGTGATTCAAAATTATCTATTTTACGCATGGATCCATCTCAGTTTCGCTTTGATTTATTCACAGCTACCCAGTTTGATTCAGTGCCCAGAGATGTCTTGACCTGGGCAGACACCTTTGATTTATTGGTAGCCTTCAATGCTGGAATGTACAGTTTAAGTAAGCCGCTTCAGAGTCGCGCTTTCTTGCAATCTGGAACGCATGTCAACAATGGAAAATTATTAGAAAATTTCAATCTCATGCTGGCATTGGGGCCAAAACCGCAAACAAATCGATCTAATATTGAAGTTCTTGATCTCACTTGTGCAAATTGGGAACAAGAAAAAAATAACTTCTCTGGTTTTGCACAAGGCTTGCGAATGATAGATTGCAATGCGAGTCCGATGTACTGGCAAAAGAAAGTACAGTCATGTAGCATGCTAGTAGCAGCTGAGGACGAAAAGGGCTGGTTTTACCTCATTTTTACACGCTCTCCTTATACACATAATCAAATGATTGGATTCCTCAAGCAAATGCCCGGAGGCCTCCACGATGCAATCTATTTAGAGGGTGGCCCAGAAACGAGTTTGCTTATCGATGTCAACGGTCATTGCATAGAAAAAGTAGGTTCTTGGGTTTCATCTACATGGGAACGAGACGACAACACGTATTTTTGGCGCCTGCCCAATATCGTAGGTGTTCGCAAAATCTGATAATAAATAGGAAGGCTAAGCCGGCTTGCTAGAGGTGACTTTTTATGCAGTCATTTATCATTTATGATATGCATAAAAACATATTATATAATTCCTACCATAAATAAATAGTCTTACTATTATTTTTGCAGAAAATTACTTTTATGGATATCGTAGATCGTTTCCAGATCCCCATCTTAGATACCATTGCACTTCGCAATCCACAAGGCACTCAGCTTGGTCAGCGCATTGTAGAAGGGGCTATTGTCTTAATTGATGAACTCGGTTTTGAAGAGTTTAATTTTAAAAAACTTGCATTATCAATTGGCACAACAGAGGCTTCCGTTTATCGATATTTTGCCAGCAAGCAGAAATTGCTTTTGTATCTGATGAATTGGTATTGGGGCCGTCTGGAGTGTCGTTTGCTTTTGCAGACTCAAGGAGGTAGCCCCAAAGAACGTTTGAAAAAAGCCTTAGATCTGGTCCTTGTCTTACAGCCAACAGCACTTTCGCTCACCACTGAAAAGCGATTACAGCGTATCGTCATTCACGAAGCACCTAAGGTTTTTTTAACCAAAGATGTTGATAGCGATCATCGGACGGGTTACCACAGTATTTATACTGAGATTGTTCAGTACATTACGGAGTTAGTCCTTGCGTATCAGCCAGCATGTAAATATCCCGAAATGCTCGTGAGTTCCTTGTTAGAAGGAAGCCTTCAACAAAGGTTCTTTGGCGAACATTTACCCGAAGTCACTAATTCATCTGAACAAGAAGATGCCGTGGCTGTTTTCTACACACAATTATTCTTCAGTTATCTAGATCATGAATAAAAACGTCAACAAACCATTTGAGCGATTTTGGGCTCTGCTTAAACCAGACAGCAAAGACATTTCAGATATTTACTTATTTGCCATTGTAGGTGGCGTCCTGAGCTTAGGTTTGCCCTTAGGTATTCAAGCGATTATTAATTTTATTCAAGCAGGAAAAGTTAGTACTTCTTGGTTTCTACTCGTTGGCCTTGTCGTTTCTGCCATTGGTTTTTCTGGTTACATGAATATTGCTCAATTGCGAATTACCGAAAACTTACAACAGCGTATTTTTACACGTTCCTCTCTTGAGTTCGCAACTCGAATGCCAAAGATTCAACTGCGCGAATTATTGCTGCGCTACGCTCCTGAATGGACTAATCGCTTCTTTGATACGCTGACTATTCAAAAAGGTATATCTAAATTGCTCATTGACTTTACGGCAGCTTCTTTGCAAATTTTATTCGGTTTAATCTTATTGTCATTTTATCATCCTTTCTTTATCATATTTGGCTTTGCACTTTTACTCTTACTCGCCTTTATCTTCAGAATGACTGCTCGAAAGGGTTTCGTGACGAGTTTAGAAGAGTCAAAGTACAAGTACAAAGTTGCCAATTGGCTCGAAGAAATTGCGCGCAACCGCATGACTTTCAAACATCTCGGCAATGAAGGCATTTTACTCAAGCGCACAGATACTTTTCTACAGGGTTACCTCAAATCAAGAGATGCTCACTTTAAAGTATTGGTGCAACAATATAAGTACCTCATCGGCTTCAAAGTACTCATTGCCCTGGCCTTACTTATTATCGGAGGTTTACTCGTACTTAATCAACAAATGAACATAGGACAATTTGTTGCTGCAGAAATTATCATTGTATTGGTATTAAATTCGGTAGAAAAGTTGATCGTAAGTCTCGAGATGGTTTATGATGTACTCACTGCCATCGAAAAAATCGGTGAAATCACAGATCTACCTTTGGATTCACAGGAGGGTTTGGTACTGGAGACAAAAACAGCCCTTTCCATTGAAATTGACCAATTAGAGTATCAAACAAGTTGGAGTAACAAACCTCTGTTAAGTAATTTAACTTGTCGTTTTGAAGCTGGTAAGTTTTATCATATTCAAGATTTCAAAGGAAATCAAGCTCAAGGACTCTTTCTGATGATCGCAGCCATGGCATTGCCTAATAAAGGTCAAGTTAGAATTGACGGCATCCCGACAAGTAACCTCTCACCAGATCAGCTTCGCTCACAGATTTCGAGTCTTTCTCACCACGATCAGCTCATATATGGAACGGTTTTGGAAAATATCGTAATGGGACGAAATTATAGTATTGAAGAAGTGCTTGTCGTTTCAAAAGCCGTAGGATTAGACCAATATGTTTTAGCGCTAAAAGACTCCTATCAAACCGTACTTAATCCAGAAGCAAGTACACTTGAACGCCAACTCATAACGCTCGTGATATTGTCCCGAGCACTTATTGCACAACCAGCTTTATTGCTTTGGGATACACATGTTCATTATTTGCCCAATGAAGAATTGCAACAAGTCCTAGAACACATGCAAAAGCAATTTAAAGGTACATTACTGCTGGCAAGTATCCATGAGAATAACCTATCGCTCCTTCACGAAAAATTGATTTTATGTTAAATCTATCTCCTCATAATCGCAATCAAATCAATGCGGAGGGTCTTGTTGCTAATCAAATGCTACAAAAGGCGCCTCAAAAGCTTTTGCGCAATACCATATATGCCTTGCTCATCGCTGCACTTGTCGTCTTATTCTTGCCTTGGACTCAAAACATTCGTTCCAATGGTCAAGTTTTAACGCTTCGTCCTGAACAGCGCCCACAGACCATCAACGCTTTAATAGGTGGGCGAATTGAAAAGTGGTTTGTCAAGGAAGGTGATCTTGTTCAAAGGGGCGATACAATTATGTTTATTTCTGAGATCAAGGATGGTTATTTTGATCCTCAATTGGTAGGGCGTAGTGAAGATCAGCTCAAGAGTAAAGAGTTGAGTGTTGTTTCTTACAGCGACAAAGTCCAGGCCCTCGATAAGCGCATAGATGCACTTATTGAAACGGGTAAACTAAAGGTGCAGCAAGCCCGAATAAAAGCCCAGCAAGCTCAACTTAAATTGAAAGCAGATAGTATTGAAAACCATGCTGCTAATCTCAATTACCTTATTGCTAAGGAGCAATACGAACGATTTGAGCAGTTATATGCAAAAGATTTGAAGTCAAAAACGGAAGTAGAAACAAGAAAGGTAACAATGCAGCGCGCCCAAGCTGCAATGATCAGTGCGCAGCAAAAATTCTTGCAAAGCCGCAATGACATCATCGATGCCAAAGTTGAATTAAATGCCGTTGAGACTAAATTTCAAGATGAAGTATCTAAGGCAGAGTCAGAAAAATTTACAGCGTTATCTAGTATGTATGAGGCAGAAATAGATGTCAGTAAGATGCAAACTCAAGTAGCGAATTATTCGATCAGAAATGGCATGTACTATATCTTAGCTCCTCAAGATGGTAGGATTACAAAAACCTTATCGAGCGGAATCGGTGAAACAATAAAGCAAGGGACGGCAATTGCCACCATCATGCCAACCAACTATGACCTTGCTGTTGAAATGTTTGTCAGACCAATGGATTTACCTTTATTACAGGTGGGGCAGCATGTCCGAATTCAATTTGATGGTTGGCCTGCTATTGTATTCTCTGGTTGGCCAAATACGAGTTATGGTACCTACGGCGGAACTGTATTTGCCATTGATCAGTTTACCAATGAAAACGGGGAGTTTCGCGTTTTAGTGGCGCCAGATTCAAAGGAAAACAAATGGCCAGAGGCCTTAAGAGTTGGAGGTGGTGCATATGCCATGCTTTTGCTCAATGACGTGCCAGTTTGGTATGAACTTTGGCGTAATGTAAATGGTTTCCCACCAGATTATTACAAAACAAAACCGTCTATAAGCAAATTAAAAACAACTAAAAATGAGAAATAAGCTCCTTTTCTTCGGATTCTTTTTTCACTTAGTTGTAGGTGTTTGGGCACAAGAACCAATCATGCGTCCTGAATCCTTCATGATACAAGTCCTTGAAGGTCATCCATTAGCCAAGCAAGCGAAACTTATTCCTGAATTTGCTGAAACTTATGTACTCAAAGCGAGAGGTGGTTTTGATCCTAAATTGGCCTATGATCTCTCTCAGAAATACTATGGGGACAAATTATATTATAGTTTGTCGGATGCACAAGTGAAAGTGCCAACTTGGTACGGCCTGAGCGTGCAATCAGGTTTAGAGCAGAATAGGGGCACTTATTTAGATCCACAAGCCCTAACACCACAAAATGGACTCTGGTATGGCGGTCTGAGTGCTCAACTTGGTAACGGATTACTTATTGACGAGCGTCGTGCAGAATTACAAAAGGCCAAAATTTATTTACAAAGCAGTCAGCTCGAACAACGTTTAGCATTGAATGAACTTGTATTTGAGGCGGGCTATGCTTATTGGGATTGGTATTTACAATACAATTCAGGACAAGTTTTAAGGGAAGCCTTGGCTATTGCTGCTGTGCGACTAGAGGCCGTACAACAAATGGCAGAATTAGGTGATCGGCCGGTTATTGATACCGTTGAAGCCTCCATTCAATATCAAAATAGGGCTGCTGCACTAGCTGATCAGCAGGCTAGATTGGAAGCTGCAACGGCCTTTTTAAATCGATATCTCTGGAAGCCAGATGGTACACCGCTTGAGCTCGATGCAAATACACAGCCCATTTCAACTACAGCCTTGGAAGCTCAGGCCCCAAAACTTATTTACACAGGTACTGTAGATTCTTTAGTTAATGAGCATCCCTATTTAGGTATTTTGGGATACAAGCTTGATGCGCTTGCTATTGAAAAACGTTTCAATCAAGAGCAACTTAAACCGCAAATTGAACTCAAATATAACCTGTTAAATGAACCCATTCAATACAATCCTCTCGCTCAATTTTCTATCAATGACTACAAATGGGGAGTATCTGCACAAATGCCTTTATTTTTAAGGAAAGAGCGAGCAGCAGTTCAGCAAACTAAGTTGAAAATCGAGCAAACTACTTTTGAACGACAGGATCAGATGGCAACACTCACTGCCAAGTTACTCGCTGCTAGAGCTGCCTATCTCAATGCTCAAAAACAACTGGTAATATACACCCAAAATGCGGCAAGTACGCAGCAGTTGCTTGCTGCAGAACTAGAGCTTTTTTCGACCGGTGAGAGTTCACTATTTATGGTAAATATGAGAGAAACGGTCGCTTTTCAAGCGGCTTTGAAAGTTTTTGAGTATCAATCTAAATGTGAACAGCTTTGGCTGAAATGGGAATTCTTTCAAGCTAGCCTAGTGAGATAACACTGTAATAGAGAGGCATTCCCAGCGCAATATTAAAGGGAAAGGTAAGACCCAATGCCATAGGTATATACAACCCTGGATCTGCCTTTGGAGCAGCTAAACGCATGGCGGCAGGAACCGCAATATACGAAGCGCTTGAAGCCAATACAGCAAAAACAAAACGGTTTGAAATATCTGAGGTGACAAACTGTGATATCCAAGCAACAACAATGCCATTAATGGCAGGTATCAATATGGCAAACAAAGCCATAGCCCATCCATGTGTTTTAAATGATTTGATACGTCGAGCTGTAGTCATACCCATTTCCAGCAAGAAAAGTGCTAAAAACCCTTTGAATATATCGGTGGTAAAAGGAGCAATATCAGCAGCTTGTTTGCTATCTGATAACAAACCAATGATCAAACTTCCCATGATCATAAGTACACTGCCATTAGCTAATGAGTGTCGAAGTAATTCGGTTAGCGAAAATTTGGTGTGTTCATTTTCATAAATACGCAATAACAATACACCAACAATAATTGCCGGAAATTCCATGAATGCCATTACAGCCACCATATGTCCGTTAAAGTGCAAGTTTTGCAATTCTAAAAAGGAAAGGGCGGCCACGAACGTGACTGCGCTTACGGATCCATACGCGGCAGCTATAGCCGCTGCATTAGAGATGCCAACCCGTTTTTTAATTATAAAAAAACTATAGAAGGGAATGAAAGCCGCAATGAACATACCGAATATCAAAGACCATGATATTTCTGAGGTCCAAGGACTATGTTGCAGTTCTTGCCCGCCACGAAAACCAATGGAGAAAAGGAGGTAGAGTGAAATGAATTTAAAGGAGGATTCTGGTATTTCTAGGTCGCTCTTGATGAGAACCGCAATGATACCTAGCAGAAAAAATAGAATTGTGGGGTTACTAAGGTCGTGTGATAAGAAATCTAAATTCATATGTATTTTTGTAAATTTTTATGGATTGCAATTGTGACAATATTGTGGGTCTTCCGTCCTCAAATCTTTCCTTTTCTTTGTCAGCTTAAAGTGGCAAAAGGAACAGTTGTATTCAAGAAATTGATGGGTATGGGTTGGTCTTTGACAACTACTGCAAGGTAATTGACCGCTATAGCTAACTACGGAAAAATCTGGTTTTGAGCACTGAGGACAACAGCTACCCATACGTTGAATCAAGTCTTTTCCGGCCGCTAAAATATTGAGTTGTCTTTTTGGATTCAGATGTGCACGTAAATCTGTTTCCAACAGCCATGTTGGATGCTGACTGATCAATGAGCTCAATTCTGCTTCGGTGCGTATACCTTTGCGAATTACAGCGTGAGTATGGGCATCTTTGAGTACCAAAGCTTGAGCACCAAATTGAATTCGCGACAAAAACGAATTAAGTTGCTCATCCTTATAAGATAATTGCTCATGGCATAATTCCATACTGATACTGCGGCCATAAACTTCTAGGTTTTCATCCAAATCAATATAGATTAGCCATTCTTCATTTATGCTTAAGAAAGGGCTGTTCGGATGCGGACCAAAAGATCCTTCACTGGCAAGTCCTTGACGTTTTTTGGCGTAAGTCATACCAGCCAAACACTTTTCTCTAACCGTTATTTTAGGGCCTTCTAACCTAGGAGTTTCTCCACAAAAAGTTCCAAACCTATCCGTGTCAAACCCATCATTTTCAATAAGCTTTACTTTCAACTCATTGAAAATAGGCTGTAGTATTTGTCCCTTATGATGCTTGCTGCTCAGCAGTAATTGTGATGGAAACATGGCCATTAATGTGCAAAAGGGTCTCTGGGTCTAATTGCTTGAGTTCTTCAATGAGTGTTTTTTTTACTTGTTGTAGGTCAACAAGACGCTTTTCTGCTGCTAAATCTGGTTCCCCAAACATTTCTTGGTGTCTAAGTGTTTTTTGAGAATGATAGGCCATTTTCTGTTGGATGAGGTTTCCCAGTACTTCAAGTGCCTCCTCTGGATGATAACTGCTCTGAATTAATTCAATTTCTTTGGTCATGAATTGATTTTTTTTGCAAATTTGGCACATTATTTGCATAAATAAATATATAATAATAATATACTAAGCATTACATAATATTATGAACTATACCCTAAATCAATTGCGAATCTTTTTGAAGATTGTTCAAAAAGAAAGTATTACAAGGGCAGCGGAGGCACTCTTCTTAACGCAGCCAGCAGTTTCTATACAGCTCAAGAATTTTCAAGATCAGTTTGATGTACCACTCACAGAAATCGTTAACAAAAAGCTATACGTAACAGACTTTGGTCGTGAAGTCGCTGTAGCTGCAGAGAAAATATTGGAGGAAGTTTATGCAATTAATTATAAAACAGCACAATACAAGGGTCAGCTTAGTGGAAGACTGCGAATAAGTGTTGTATCTACTGGAAAATATATTATTCCTTATTTATTGTCTGATTTTATGAAGGCTCATCCCGGTGTGGAGTTGGTCTTGGACGTCTCCAACCGTGCTAATGTTACACTGAACCTCGAACGCAATGAAACCGACTTTTCATTGGTTTCGGTTTTGCCAGATCGCCTAAATCTAGAAGAGATTCCTTGCATGAAAAACCAATTATACCTAGTAGGCAAAGAACAACTGACATTTTCTTCCAAAAAAACTTGGCATAAAGAGCTAGAAGAGATCACTTGGGTTAAACGGGAAACAGGTTCAGCAACAAGAAAAGCGCTCGATGACTATTTACATACACATCACATTCAGGTCCGTAGACACATTGAATTGACCTCCAATGAAGCGGTCAAGCAAGCACTCGTTGCCGGATTGGGTTATTCTGTGATGCCTCTTATCGGAATTCGAAATGAATTGCAACTGGGTCAACTTAGTATTACTCCATTACTAGATTTGCCTCTAGAGTCAATGTGGCGCATTGTTTGGCCAAAAGGAAAGAAACACAGCGGTGCTGCATTTGCATTTAGAAATTTTTTAGAGCAAAATATAACAACTCTAGTCGAACAAAATTTTGGCTTTATCGATGGCCTAACTGCTGTTCCAAAACCCAATTTGTAATGAGTTCCATGACGATTGGATCAAGGGTTTGTTCTAAAGTAGCATATTCAACAATTGTGCAAGTCTGACATTGTTGAAACAAATGATTGACACCTTTAATCAGATAAAATTTACTCTTTGAGAAGGAGCTTGAACTCATGTTATTTTTAAATGCTTCCTGATTTTTTTGCCCCGGGACTTGCACATCTTTATCACCGTTCAGAACTAAGAATGGAAAATCGAGTTGCTTTAAATAAGTTTGGCTATCAAATGCGAGAAATTGGCGTGCCCATTCACTATCAAAAAAGGCAGTCATTTGTACTAACAAATCACCTTTGCTCGTGCCTTTTAGAAGGGAAGTAGGAATGCTATCCCAAATGCCATCAAGCCATAGTTTATATTGGTTTGAAAAATCTTTTGTGGTACTATTTAAGGCTATTTGGGCTCCTTGTTGATAAAAACGCTGGTTCCAAAGACTTTCTTGTTCATTAAAACCACTGGCTTTTGGAATTAAATATTGTTGGTCAATAAGCACTTCTTTGCCACTATTACCTACCGAGGCTGCTTCAACAATACCAGCAACATTCTTGGTTTGAACCGATGCACGCAGAGCGGTCATACCACCTTCTGAATGACCATAAATATAAATTTGAGCCTTGGGATATACCTTTTTGAAGTATTGAATAAGCGCTACTAAATCATTGGCGAAATCTACTTGTGTGCTGCTTTCAAATTCTCCTTTTGATTTACCTGTACCTCTGTCGTCGTAACGATAAGATGCAATGCCATTTCTCCCCAAATGATCAGCCAATACCCAAAATGGTTTGTGACCTAGAATTTCACAGTTGCGGTCTTGTGCGCCTGAGCCAGAGACCATAATCACGAGTGGGAATGAGCTAGATTGCTCAACTTTAGGCATGATGAGGCTTCCTGAAATTGTAATTTTTTTAGAGGTAGGAATTTCAATTTCGCTTTCTATATAAGGGAAAGGCGCTTTAGGGTCTTGTATTTTATCCGGCACAGCTTTGGCGATTTGAACTTCCTTAAAGAAGACGGCTTCCCAAGATAGGCCAGATTGAGACATGGTTCCAACCAATGAATCTCCCTGAAGTTTGGCGGAATAACTCAGACCAATCATATTCCATTGGAACCACAAACTATCAGAAAACAAACTAAAGGTCTCCATGGTTTGAGGTTTCAATTTAGGCTGATCCGGCAGCGAAACGATGATTTCGCCATCGCGTCCAATTCCCTCGATTTGTAAATCCATCAACAGTGATTGACCAGCTACTTGAAAATTACTATGCCATCTGCCTTGGATTTGAGCATGAAAAACAGCAGTAATCCAAGAAAGAATGTAAACCAAAAAAAGATATTGGAGCTTCATTTCAATGTTTCGTATGGTAAGTAGTAATTGATTAGTTGAAATTAATCATTATTTCGAAGCGTACTCAGGAAATAAACTAAGTATTCCTTCCTCTGAAGCTGCGCAAACCCCTCTTTCAGAAATGAGTCCTGAGACCAAACGAGCTGGAGTAACATCAAAACCGTAGTTGGCTGCGGGTGTTGTTTCTGGGCAAATTAATACAGGCTCTATGTTCCCTGAAGCAGACTTACCAACAACATATTTAACTTCATTTTGGTCCCGCTCTTCGATTGGGATTTCTAAAAGGCCATCGCGAATATTCATGTCAAGTGTAGTTGACGGTAACGCTACATAAAAGGGAATGTTATTGTCTTTGGCAGCTAGCGCCTTGAGGTAAGTGCCTATTTTATTGGCTACATCTCCATTGCGAGTAGTACGATCTGTGCCTACAATAACGAGGTCTACCATTTGGTGCTGCATCAAATGCCCTCCTGTATTGTCTACGATGAGTGTGTGTGAAACGCCATGTCGTGTGAGTTCATATGCTGTGAGGTTTGCACCTTGATTGCGTGGGCGTGTTTCATCTACCCATACATGAACCTTGATCCCTTTTTGAACGGCTTGATAAATTGGAGAGGTAATGGTTCCCCATTCAATACAACCTAGCATACCAGCATTACAATGCGTTAATATTTGTACTGGTTCACCATTTTTTTGAGCAGCAATCGCTTCAATAAGTGGCAATCCATGCACGCCTATCATTCGACAAGTTTCAATGTCTTCAGCTACAATTAGTTCAGCTTCTTGCCAAGCAGCTTCTAAAAAATCATTGGAATTGTCTAAGGCGCTTCTCATTCGATCTAGTGCCCAAAATAAATTGACTGCAGTTGGTCGAGAAGCACGAAGTGTGCTAAATGCATTATCTAGAAAGGTGCCGTCTAATCCTTCGTTGATCATTTGACGTACTGCCAAAAAGATACCATATGCCGCAGTTGCACCAATAAGCGGCGCTCCCCGGACAGTCATAGTACGAATGGCGAGGTCCACATCTTGATACGTTTGTAATTTGACAACAACGAATTGGTGTGGTAGTTGTCTTTGGTCAATTACTTCAACATCTCGATGAGGAGTTGTCCAGATGGTTCTAAAGCTCATTTTAGATGCCAAAAGCCGTTTTGATCTGATCTACATAATCGAGCTTTTCCCAAGTGAATAGCTCTACTTCACGGCTCATCTTACTACCGTCTGGTGCGGTGAAGTGCTTGGTAACCACTTCGTTTTTACGGCCCATATGACCGTATGCTGCAGTTTCTTGGTAAATAGGATTACGTAATTTGAGACGTTGTTCTATGAAGTATGGGCGCATATCAAAGATTTGACCAATTTTGGTCGCCATTTCGCCATCGCTCATTTCAACTTTAGAAGTGCCATAGGTATTGATGTACAATCCGCAAGGTTCTGCCACTCCGATAGCATATGAAACTTGCACGAGTACTTCGTCGCACAAGCCCGCTGCTACCATGTTTTTAGCAATATGACGAGTGGCGTATGCTGCAGAGCGGTCTACTTTAGATGGGTCTTTTCCTGAGAATGCACCTCCGCCGTGAGCACCTTTACCTCCGTAGGTATCTACGATAATTTTGCGACCTGTAAGACCGGTGTCACCGTGAGGCCCACCGATTACAAATTTACCAGTTGGGTTGATATGATAGGTAATGGCTTCATTGAATAGTGCTTGTAAGGCTGGCTTGAGTTTCGCTTTTACACGCGGAATTACAATTTCAATGATGTCTTTTTTGATTTTCGCGAGCATCTCGGCTTCTGGAGCGAAGTCGTCGTGTTGAGTCGAAACAACAATTGTGTCTATGCGCTGAGGAGTATTATCATCTGAATATTCGATGGTAACTTGTGACTTAGCGTCAGGACGAAGATATGGAATAAGTGCAGATTCGTTGTTTCGAATCGCAGACATTTCCTCTAAAATTTTGTGTGCTAAATCTAAAGCCAATGGCATGTAGTTATCGGTCTCTTTAGTGGCATAACCGAACATCATGCCTTGGTCACCAGCACCCTGGTCTTCCGGATTGCTGCGTTCAACTCCTTGATTGATGTCAGAAGATTGTTCATGAATGGCAGATAAGATACCACAAGAGTTGGCATCAAACATATATTCAGACTTGGTATAGCCAATTTGACGAATGGTTTCTCGAGCAATTTTTTGAACGTCGAGGTATACTGTTGATTTCACTTCTCCAGCTAAGACAACCTGTCCTGTGGTTACAAGGGTTTCGCAAGCCACTTTTGAACTAGGGTCAAAAGCCATGAAATTGTCTATGAGCGCGTCTGAAATTTGGTCAGATACTTTGTCTGGATGCCCTTCTGATACGGACTCGGATGTAAATAGGTATGCCATGAATTCAAATAATTAGGATGCAAAGTTACAAAATAAATTTGCTTTGTTCGCGAGCAATTCTGCGCAGTAGAGGGTTGGGTCTATAGCGGTCTTCTCCATATTCTGCAAAGAGTGATTCAAGTCGCTCTAGTACCCATGATGCGCCGAGCTCATCGGCCCAAGCCAATAATCCTTTTGGATAATTTACACCTTTTGTCATGGCAAGGTCTACCGCTCTAGGACTGGCAATCTGCATAAAAACAGCATCAGCCGCTTCATTGATCAATAACACAAGAATGCGTTCAAATATTTGTTGACCTAAGGCTTGGTCTTCATGAGGGGTAGCAAGCATACTGCCTTCCTTGTAATCATAAAATCCCCTTCCTGACTTTCTCCCTAAAAATCCTGCCTCCATGTGTCGTTTTTGTGTGAATGACGGCTTGAAACGCGGATCGTAATAAAAAGCAGCGAATACGGTCTCTGTTACGGTATAATTGATGTCGTTTCCAATGTAGTCCATAAGCGTAAACGGGCCCATTTTAAAGCCTCCGATATGGGTCATTGCCCAGTCTATGGTTGCAAAGTCAGCCAATCCTTCTTCGTAGATACGGAGCGCTTCTCCATAAAAAGGTCTCGCAACTCTGTTGACAATAAAACCAGGTGTGTCTTTACAAACAACGACCGTTTTATTCCAACCACTGATTAACGCTTCAATATGCTGTGTATGTTCTGTGCTCGTAGCAACACCTGGGATCACCTCAACAAGAGGCATCAGCGTAGCTGGATTGAAAAAATGAATACCCATGAAACGGGTCGCGTTTTGTAAACAAGCACCAATGGAGGCGATTGATAGCGAAGAAGTGTTGCTAGCCAAAATACAGTCCTGAGATACAACTTGTTCTAGTTGCTGAAAAACTTGATGCTTTACGGTTAAATTTTCAATGATCGCTTCAATAACTAAGCCAGCTTCACTGTGTTCGCTTAGTTGGGTTGAAAAGCGAAGGTTGTGTATTGCATCTTGCCCTAATTGAGCTGTTAGCTTTCCTTTGTGGACGAGTTTTTCAATGCTGGATTTAATTTGTTCTTCGGCACGCAATAGCTGGTCTGGGTTTGTATCAGTCAATACAACTTTATGTCCGGCTTGTGCTGCTACTTGTGCGATACCAGCACCCATTGTGCCAGCTCCAATTACACCGATGATTGCTTTCATTTTAGTTTCCTTTAAAGATTGGGTTTCTTTTTTCAAGAAAGGCTGCCACTCCTTCTTGGAAGTCGTGGGATTTTCCTGCCTCTGTTTGCAGTATTTCTTCAAGTTTCAACTGATTTTCCAAAGAATTATCCAAACTAGCATTCAAAGCTCTTTTGGTGAGTCCTAAACCTTTAGTAGGCATTTGGGCCATTTTTTTTGCAAAATCGTCGATCATTTCATTGAAATTGTCTTCGGCAACTGCTTTATAAATCATGTTCATTCTTTCGGCATCTTGCGCACTCACTTTATCTGCAGTAAGCATTAATGCCATTGCTTTTTGGATACCGATTAAACGCGGTAACATAAAGGTGCCACCTGAATCAGGGATCAGTCCAATTTTCGAAAAAGCTTGGATAAACGATGCACTTTCTTTGGCAATAACAATATCACATGCCAACGCAATGTTGGCGCCTGCGCCAGCAGCAACTCCGTTCACAGCAGCAATTACAGGTTTTTCTAAAGTGCGAATTTTCAGAATAATAGGGTTATAGTGATCTGCTACTATCTGTTGCAATTCAGGTCCATCAGGATCTGTTGCCTCGGTGAGGTCTTGTCCAGCGCAAAATGCCTTGCCCTCTCCTGTAATGACTATCGCTCGGATGAGGTCATCTGTAGCGCAACGGTCTAATTCAGTTTGTAGCTGTAATGCCATTTCACGATTGAACGAATTGAAGACGCTTGGTCTGTTCAAAGTAAGGGTGAGAACACCCTCATCAAAATGGGAAGTAATTACGGACATATTTTTTAGGTTTGATAGCGGTTAAGGAGTGAATGGGCTCTTTCTTTAAGTGTCTGTCGAAGGTTATCTGGCTCCAAGACTTCAATTTCGCCAGCATAACCTAGTAGACTACGAATGAATTCTTCTGTAACGAGCACTTTTAATTCGAAGACACTAAAGTCTACATTTTTTTTGATACACACTTGAGATGAATGGAATGCTTGTGTTTCGATATATCGCGCGGCAATCGCATCAGCTTTTAGGACTATCCTTTGTGCTTCTCCTTTAAAAGTTGTTATGCCAATGGCATCTCGAAAGTAATCTGTGGCGTCGAATGCCAATGGAATTTGGGAGACTTCGTCCAAAAGTTGAAGCTCAGACATTCGATCTAATGCAAAAGTCAGGATATCCTTTTTTTGGACGTCAAACGAAATGAGGTACCATCGATTGCGGTACTCTTTTAAAAAAAGAGGGCTTACTTTGCGCGGTTTAGATTGTTGTTGCTGAAAACTAGTATACATAAACCAAACGCGTTTTCTAGCTTGGATGCCTTCTAAAAGTGTAGGTAAGTATTCATTTCCTCCTGTAGAAACAGCTGCCTCAAATTGAATGTATTTGGACATCTCTTGGTTTTGTTCTCCAACTGCCACACGGTCGACAATTTTATCAATTGCCAGGCCAAATTGTTGAAAAAAGGGAACTTCTTTAAATTGTTGTAGTGTAGAAACAGCAAATCGTATGGAGGAAAGTTCGTCTTCTGATAAGGGGATATCATTGATACTGAATGACGGATCCTCATAAAAATAGCCGCCATTTTTTTTACTGTAACGGATTGGAGCGTCGTGCTCCATCTTCATATTAAACAGGTCTTTTTCTATAGTTGAAGCACAAATATGTGCACCTGAATCAGATCCAAACAAAGCGTCTTCACAGGCAGATCTTAACGCTTCTTTTGAAGGAAATGGCTTATACTTATTGCGCAACATTCGATCGATGATGCGGTAACGAATAAGGGCATTCTTAATATGTGGCATTAGTGGGTCTCCAGTTTTTGCTGGTAGCCAAAGAGTTCAAAAAACTTGATGGCTTTCACCACTTCATAAGGTACGTCGTCTTCCCAACTTTGTGCATTGGCTTTGATTTTACTCAAGACATCATCGGAAAGAATATGAAGTAGGCCGGTATCGTATTCTTGAAGCGCTGTGATTTTATCGTTTGCCTGCATGTAATTGAGGAGCCCTATCATATTTTCTGGTAATTTGATATTACCCAAATGATATAGACTTCCATCTTCTACATTGAGCGCTGGGTAAATATAGAGCTTGACATTATGACCAAAGCCCCTGCCAAATGCTTCGAGTAATCCGCCGGGCAAATTGTCATAATATTTTTCATCAAAGATGATGTGCAGGTTGTAAATACCCATAATGACCCCTACCAGGTTGCCTCTCGCAATAGAAGAGAGGTATTCTAGCATTTTATAATGCTTGAGGTAATTTGAGACCATTACGGTATAGCCAAGTGATCCTAGCAATTCAGCACGATCTAAAAAGTCTTTATCAGAGATTTTACCATCGGCAGTTAGGTCCTTAAGTGTAAGTTCAAATACAACTTCGAGTTGTTCAGGTTTGACGCGATTTTCCTTAGCAAATGCAGCACGTGCACGCTCAATCATGTCGATATGTACCTTGGTAACTGGTCTGAAACGACCTCTCATCAATAAGATGTTTTTCTTGTAGAGAGCAGTCGATGGCTGCATCACATTTTTTGCAAGGTCAAACATAGTGGCATTGGTGATGCCGCGGCGCACTAAATTGAGTGCAATGATACGGTTATCCATATCTTCGAAATCCGGACCAGAAATACGTAACATATCGATTTCCATTCGATCTGGCGGCAGACGGTGTACGATACCATCAATGAAATCATCGATATTTTCCGACTGGAAATAACAGGCATAAATTAGATTGACTCCAAGGATGCCTAGCGCCTCTTGTTGGGCTTTATGGCTGTTATCGTGCATTTTAATGTGCAGGATGACATCATTAGGCTTTTTATTTGGTCCCAACTGAAATCGGAGCCCAACCCAACCTTGCCCTTGATTGGTTTTGTGATAATTCAGCGACTCAACCGTGTTACAAAAAGCGAAAAAACGGGCATCTCTGTTTTTTACAGGCAAGATATCTTGTAGGTGCTTGAATTCCGTATGAATCATTGTGAGCAAACGCTCTTCACAAACATAGCGTACGGTTTCACCGTACATCGAGTCTGAAACTTTCATGTCGTAGGCAGATTGAGTATAGGCAATTGTGCCTGAACTCCCACCAGCTTTAAAAAAGTTAGCTGCTACTTCTTGGCCTGCGCCAATTTCGGCAAAACAGCCATAAATATCTTGAGTCAGATTTATTTTTAAAGCCTTGTCTTCAGTTGTTAAACGACTTATGCTCATATTAATGTGGGTCTTTGAAATTCGGGTTTGAAATAAAGGAGTTGTCAGTGAGGGTGAGCAAGAACTTTTTCAGCAAGTATTTTTCTTGTGCACTAAGTTGTACTCCTCCTTGGTTAGCAAACTCAATAAGTGGATCGATAGTTGGTGACATATGGACACCACTAGAGTAGTGTTCAATAACTTGGTCAAGGGTTTGAAAACGACCATCGTGCATGTAGGGGGCGCTCAAGGCAATGTTGCGCAAAGTCGGCACTTTGAACTTACCATAGTCTTCAGGATTACCCGTTATTGCTCCACGCCCTAGGTCAGTAAAATTGGCATCTAGACCATTGTTGCTGTATTTCTTGACGCGCATAAGTGGCCCGTTATGGCAATGAAAACAATCCGCACCATTGAGACTCTTGAATAAATCATATCCGGCCCATTCTTCAACGTCTACTGTTTGCAATATGCTTTGTTCTGATGAGGTGAGGCTCATGCCATTTTCATATTTGTACATGACGTCGTACTTTGATGAGGCGGATATCATGGTGCGTATGAACTGTGCTATTGCTTTGACAACTTTGATGGAATCAATACCTGGTTCTCCAAAAGCACGGTAGAATTTATTTCGGTAATTGATATCGAGGTTAAGCTTATAAACTGCATCCGTCCAGCTTTGGTGCATTTCAATGGGGTTCGGAATAGGTTCTAAGATTTGTTGTTCAAGTGAGGAGGCACGACCATCCCAGAAAAAAAAGTTATCCCAGCCAAGGTTGATGAGCGCCATTGAATTGCGATTGCCTTCAATGCCGTCTATTCCCGTGGAGTATTTATTTGGATCTGAAAAGCTACTCTGAGGTAAATGGCAGGAAGCGCAACTCATGGAGTCGTTACCAGAGAGCCGTTTTTCGTAAAACAACCAACGCCCTAGCGCAACGCCTTCTTGCGTCATAGGATTGTCGTCAGGAATAATCATATCCGGAAAATGGTTCGGGATATCAAGCACATATGGAGATGGCACAAAAGTCGTTTTGTCTTTACGACAAGCAACAAAAAGAATAGAAATACTAAAGAAAAGTATCAGATTTTTCATTAGTAAGGACTAATTGCATTTTTAAAATTAGTAATCACTTTTTGTGAAAGTGCTTCTTGGCCTGCTGCAGTATGGGTAAGGTTTTCATTACTTAGATTGATGCTGTTTGCTCCTTGCCCTAAAAACGCGAGCAAATCTAGTTTGAGTTTGAACTCACGCACTTGGTCGCCGATATCGACCCAATTGAGGTCGTTGAATTGCAGGTTTTGTAAATATGTATCGGTCCCGATATGGAAACTAAAAGAAAGATCGGGGTTGGTGATTGCGTCCAGCAATGTGTCAACTTTCCCTTCGATATTTATAAAAATATACCCTGGATTCCAGCCCCAATGCATTGGGCCTGCATTACTTATATTCAAGTCGCTTTCGTTAGGAAAAGCACTAGGGTCAAGGTGATTGAGGCTACTGTCTACACCAATAACGAATCCTATCTGGTCATATAAAGCGTAGTCTGCTTCTTTTTTGAATAGAAGATTACCTGTTTCGCGGTAATCTAGAAGTGCAGCTTGATGAAGTGCATGAGTACCATTGCCAAACAGGGTGAAATAACATTTGAGTTCAGTGAATTTGATTTTGTATCCTTCTTGAGTAGTATAGATACTATCCATGTAAAAAGGAAGTGATCCAAATGTTGGTTGCATGCTCACCTGAACTTGTGCATTTGGGACTGTAGGAGTCTCTTCACCACAAGCGCTCAAAAATAAAAGGAGTACGATGCTTAAAAAAGTTGCTCTCATCTAACAAAAATACGGCAAAACACTCAAAATGTTCTTAATTTTAAGAAAAGTTCAGCTCAATATCCGTTAATGTCCCAACCTTCTTCCAAAGCCTTACGCATTTATGCCGCTTCTGCGGGTAGTGGCAAGACGCATCGTCTTGTTTTAGAGTATCTTAAGATCTTATTAACCGATGTAAATTACCGTCAAAAATTTAGGCATATCGTAGCCATGACCTTCACCAATAAGGCGGCCAACGAAATGAAAGAGCGGATACTTCAAACCCTCAGCGGTTTGGCTTACCCGGCAAGTGCAAATGCCAAAACTTCTGCACTTCAACAAGACTTATTAAATGAAACACACCTGAGCAAAGAGCAACTACAGCACAGGGCAGCAGGAGCACTACAAGGAATTTTACACCACTACGAAGATTTCCACATCTCAACGATTGACAAATTTAATTTACGCCTCATTCGGTCTTTCAGCCGCGACCTTGATTTACCATCTGATTTTGAGGTGGTACTTAACGAAAAACTCGTACTTGATGAGGTTCTCGATTTGCTATTTGCACGATTGGGTCAGCCAGATTCTCAAGAACTAACGCGTTGGATGTTATCTTATGCGCGCACCAAAGTTGTCGAGGGCGAGTCTTGGGATTTTAAAAAATCACTCCTGCACTTTTCGGAAGTTTTGAGTAAAGAACGCAACAACAAGGAAGTAGCGCAACTCCTTGCCAACACCTACACTCCTGAAGCCTACAAAGATTTCCAAAACAAGGCAAGCCAAGTCAAGTCAGATTTTTTGGCTCAATGTGCTGCGGTCTATGAGTTAGCTGTTCCGTTTAGGGATACACATTTTAAAACCGCCACTGAACAAAAACGCATCGATGCACTCGCAAATGATCCTAATTGGGGGCTGGGCAAAAAAGAGGGGTCTTTTTATGCGCCAAAATTCAAAGAAAAGCTAGAAGTCAACTTTTATGAATTACCATTGTCAGTAAATGATGCACTTTTGTCTTTAGACGCTGCATACGAAGAAGCCTTGGGTAAATTTAAACTCCTTGAAACGCAGCGCAAAAATTTTTATGATATGGCTTTGCTTCAATACGTTGCGCAACAAACCAAAGCCCTCATGAGCGCTCAACAACAAATTCGGATCTCTGAATTTAATCAGCTAATTAGCCAGTTGGTTCAAGGTGAACAAGCTCCCTACATTTATGAACGCCTCGGCATACGTTATGAGCATTTTTTACTCGATGAGTTTCAAGATACTTCTAGATTGCAATGGGTCAATATGATTCCATTGTTACTAGAAGCTATTTCATACGAGCGTGCCAATCTCATTGTTGGCGACGCAAAACAAAGTATTTATCGCTTCAATAATGGCCTGGCAGAGCAATTTGTAGCGCTGCCACGGCTTTACAATCCTGAAAATGACCCCCAAATAGCACTCAGTAGTTTGCGCTTTGAAGCGAGCTCAGCACGTCAAAGTCTGCTTGATAACTACCGTTCTGCTCCAGAAATTGTAGAATTTAACAATTTGCTTTTTGAACAAATGGCACTTGCACTGCCACCCCAGCACCGAGACTTTTATGCCTCACTTCAACAGCATCCAAAGTCGGAAAAGGCGGGTTATGTGCATATTGAAAGTTTAGAAAACGAACTTAACGAGGAGCTTCTGCATGAAAAACTCTGCCATACAATAGCTCAAGTCCTCAAAGATGGTTTTAGACCTTGTGACATTTGCATACTTACGGAAACCAACAAAAAAGGAAATGCAATTGCCTTAGCACTTACAGCAGCTAAGATGCAAGTTGTATCTCAAGATTCATTGTTGATCTACTCAAATCCATTGGTACAGCTTTTTATGTTATACCTCAAAAAGCGTGCTAAGCCTGCTAATCCTACCCTTGGCAAACGCTTAGCTGAAGCCTACCTGCGTGCAAAAGGGAAATTTGATGTAGCTATTTTTATGTCTTACTTCAAGACCTTTGAAAAGGAAGGGCGTACCATACGTTATTTTGATGAAAATGCATTTTACGAAGCTGAATTTGGATCTCAAGATGTCTTATTCATGCCCTATGAGCATTTATTTGACTTGTTACAAAAAGTAGCTAGTTGTTTTCAAATCAATGATGCTAATGAACCATACGTACATCATTTTTTTGATATCGCATTTCAATACCAACTTAACCGCAACGCTGAGCTCATTCCTTTTATTGAATATATTGAACAAAACAAGGATAAACTTGCACTTCAAATGCCCGAATCCAGTGAGGCCATCCGAATTATGACCATTCATAAAGCAAAAGGTCTCGAATTCCCAGTAGTACTCATACCAAGTTTGGATTTCAGTATCAACATTTATGGGCTATCAAAATTTTTAATGCAAGTTGGAGATGGTTTGGCTTATTCCTATCCAAGCGATGGCATTCCTGCCTTTAAATCTTTTAAAGAAAAAGAACTTGCTGCCATCTACCTAGATAAGCTGAATTTGTTATATGTGGCACTTACCCGTCCAGAAAAACGACTTTATGTATGGAATCATCATAAGGCAAATGGTTTTGGCGCAAAAATTCATGCACAATTTGAGCGCCACTCCAAATTAAATACACCCGAAGAGCACCTTTTCGTATCGGGAAATGAACTTCCCGAAGTCCAATCCGATGCACAAAGAGCCAAAATTCTAGCTTCAAGTACCCAATTTTACCATCCTAAGGCACTTCCAGATCAATTGTGGTATCCATCATTAGTCTTTCGCACGCCAGATTTAGATCAAGTTCCAGATCAACTCTTTGGCTTGGCATTTCATCGCTTAATGGCTTTGTGTCCAAATGCTGATCAGTTAAACAATGCCATGCACATAGCCCTTCAAGAGGGGAGTGTAGCCCTAGATCAAGTAGATGAGCTTAGTGCAGCTGCAAACCGATTCTGGGCTCACGTTCAACAGCAACAACTACAAGTTGGAATGCAAGAAGAGTTCAATGAACAGCGTATTATTGCTGCGGTAAATGAAATCAAACAGCCTGATAAAGTATGGCGTAAAGCAAATGAAGTAGTAGTTATTGACTTCAAGACAGGACATAGAAAAGATCAGCACATGAAACAAATAATTGCCTATGCTGCACTACTGACCGAGATTTTTCATTTACCTGTTCGTCCTTTTCTCTATTATACACAACTAGATTTATTCCTTGAGTTGTAAATCTAGGCCAGCTATTTCAGCTGACATCTTCAGAAAGGTATAAACCAAGGGATGTGGCAGATCTCGTGTGGAAGATATTTGTGGACAGAAGCTCGTAGATATGAAATAAGGATGTGCTTTGAGTGTAATGATTTCTGGATCATCAAACTGATTTACAGCTTCAATATCGATGAATTCACCGACGAGTTGCTCAAGTAATTGTGGGTACATGCTGTAACGTGTTGCACTCAACTCCACAGAACTGCAATTTTCATAGAGGCGCTCCATTACCATTGTTCTTGGTTGAACTTCTATGCGTTCAAAATGATTGCTATTGACTAAGTTTTCCGAAATTAATTTCTCACCATAAGGATTCATGTTGTTAGCGGTGATGAGGTAATCAATGAAAATTTTATAGCATTCACCTGTGGCAAAAACTGGAATTTGTAGCTCCGCTAAATGTTTAAAAACTCCGTTGAGAAAGAAGGGGTTAATGTAGGGGCCTGGTGCTACCCAAATTCCGTCGTATTGCTCAAAGATGTTTTTTTTGAATTGCAGAGCTTCATTGATTTTGATCCAGTAATAGTTGATTTCTAATTCAAGAAACTCGGCAGCATGGTCCAAGGAAAGGTTCGTCGCGTGATGCGAATTGTAGGTGAAATTGTAGTCGCCTATTATTGCTATTTTGAGTGCTTCACTCATTCAGGCGTTTTGGTTCGACTTAGGTTAGCGTTTAAACCAACCACGTAATTTTGCGTTGGTTATTTGAATAGATTCTTCCACGCTTGTTTGAGGATCAACGTACCATACTTTACAACTGAATGTTGCTTCGTAAAGAGAGTAGTCTCCTGTTCCGTCCGAGGCTTGTTTCAGGATTGTAAAATTCGCTGTTTGACCTGGATCTGATTCGCGAGAAATCCATGATTTACCTGTATTGTTAGTGTAAACAACCTGAACACCATTCACACTATTGGTAGCTAAGGTAGTCATGTCTTTAAAAGGTACAGGATTACCTGAGTTGGTCATGTGAAAGTCATTGAACATTGGAAGCGTAGGTGTCGCACTTCCGGTTGCATCAAACTCAAGGGATCCAAAGGATAGCGTAATGCTTTGTGCATTTGACATAGAAGACATGCCAGAAACGTAAATAACCTTGGAGAGGATAGGTGCCGTATTCACTATTTGGCTATCTAAGGCAAACCCAAGGTAGTTATTGACATTTTGGGTAAGCTCAACTTGAGTGCCATTGACATATCCAACAAAACTTGAATTAAGATCAACCTTGTTGCTTGGCGGTGGAATTATTTCATGTTCGATACAAGCCGAAGAAATCAATAAAATAAGTGTGGCTAAGAATGCAAAGCGCGTCAGTTTCATGCTGTTGTGTTTAGGTTCAATAACTCAAATTTAGTTCTATAAACGGAATTGTCCAAAAAAAGATGCCTTAGCAACAAAAAAAGAACAGTCAAATTCCATTCAGAAGCTTCATAAAATCCTGAAGTTCATCTTTGTGTAGTGCATGAGCACCCTTACTTAAAAGAGTGTAAACTTCTTGGGCTTTGTGTGGAGAACTTTTTTTTGTTCCCTTCTTGAGTTGCAGTTGGGGCCATGAATTCCACAGAAAGGCAAGCCAGTTGGTCGCATCAATTTCTTTAAAGTCTTGTTTTGATTTCTTTTCAAAATGATAGAGTTGCCAATTTTCATGCTGAAAATCAAAAACGGTGAGGTAATCTTGTCCTATTTGTAGGAGTCCTGCGATCGAGGAGTAAACTTTTTCTAGTACAATATTGGAGAATAAGTCAATGAATTCTTGAGCTTTTTGAAGGTCCTCGCTCGCTAAAACTCGCCATTCGGCATCGTGAAGGTTATTGACAATCAAAAACTGTTTAAATTCAGTTTCTAATTCTTGGAGCTCTGCTGTTGTAAGTGCCCGATATTTCAGCATTATTCGGCGTCACTAAGTTTGACTTCAAGACTGATGTCTAAGACTTCATCAACAACTCTTTCAGTAATGGCTTGTTCAAGTTGAAAGGTGTATTTCCCTTTGAAAGGTACTTTACGTCGTTTAAAGATAAGTTGGTGCTCCACAATTGTTCCAGACTTCTTGCCCAGCCAATTGCCATTTGCATCGGCGGTTTTGATTTCATAGGGTTCGCGTACAGTTTTACCAAATGGTGGTGTGGTACTTAAAAACACCCATAAATTATTGTAGGCGTAGTCAGTGGTTGTGCGGAGCGTAAACACAAAGTCATAGAGCTGATTGGTATCCGAGATATTTACATTAAACTGGGGTTTAACTGATTGTTTCCATTCTTCATTTTGAAAACGGAAAGCTTTGGTGTAAATAGCATCTGTGGAGCAACTAAATAGAAAGGCCCCCAACAATACAACTAGACTAATTAGCTTTTTCATTCTTAGGCCCTCCAGAATTGGGTTTGCGGGGTTTGCGATTGGGTCTTCTTTTCTTGTTATTGCTGAATGATTTTTCGAAACGAGTAAGGCTATCTTGGCCCACTACATTTTGGTAACCAATTTCTTCTACTTTCTCTTTCACTTGTGCAAATTCGGCAAGGTCTTTTGGTTTGACACCATCCTTATTGAGCTTTTTAATTTCTGCTACTCTTTCTGGACTGAGTGCCACCATGCCAGTTTCACCTTTGTACGCATACCAAATAATGCGTTTGAAAACATCTGTTTTCATGTGTACGGCATCGCCTTTCTCTGTGAGAAGTTTGCCATCAACCTTCGGCATTGATTTAATAGCATCGAGATACATGTCTAGCTCATAGTTCAGACAGCACTTTAATTTGCCACATTGGCCTGCTAATTTTTGAGGATTCAATGACAGTTGCTGGTAACGTGCAGCTGAAGTAGAAACAGATCTGAAATCTGTAAGCCAAGTGCTGCAACAGAGCTCTCTTCCGCATGAGCCAATTCCACCTAGTCGAGAAGCCTCTTGACGCGAACCAATTTGTCGCATTTCAACGCGAACCTTAAATCGCTCGGCCATGTCTTTGATGAGTTGCCTAAAATCGATGCGATTATCAGCGGTATAGTAAAAGGTAGCTTTACTGAGATCTGCTTGGTATTCGACATCTGAAATTTTCATGTCGAGTTTAAGGTTTTGAGCTAAAGTTCTCGATTGGGTAAGTAAGTCTCTTTCGAGTGACCGACCTTTAATCCATTTATCTATTTCTTCTTGATTGGATATATGCAATATTTTTTTGCACTCCATTATTTTGAGATTTGGAGCTTTTTTCTGCACTTGAATACGGGCGAGTTCACCTAGTGCTGAAACTACTCCGATATCCCAACCTGGACTGGTGTCAACGGTAACAACATCTCCAGTTTGTAATGCAATTTGATCCGCATTTCTGTAAAATGCTTTTCTGGCATTTTTAAAACGCACCTCAACGAGTTCATAGGTACTCTGACCTTCTGGAAGACTGATATTCGCTAACCAATCAAAAACTTCTAGTTTGTTGCATCCGCCACTGCTGCATGTTCCGTTGTTTTTACAACCTTTTGGTGTTCCTCCACCGCTACTACATGACGCACAACCCATTTGATATTTTTTTAGGTAAAGTTAATAAATAAACTTGTTTTGAACTAGGCCTGATGGATGTAGCGCATCGTTTGAAAGCAAAGTTGGGTAAATAAAATTCGAGCATTTGCATTACGGTCGATTTCATAGTAGGCCGAATCTAGGGTGCTTATGAATTCACGGATATTATTTCCTGAAATAAAGGGCGCGAATTTTTCAAGAAACGCGGCCTCTTCTGCAGATACTTTCGTGAGTACAGAACCCATATAATTGGTGAGGATACTTTGCCTTAACATGTGTAGGGCATATTGAAGAAAAAGTTTTTGTCGTTCCTTGCCAATTGCAGCAAGGTCATCAGCCCAATTCATCATGGCTAAAACTTCTTTTTTGTAACAGACTCGCATCAGTTGTATAAACTGACTACGTTGTTGATCTTGATCTTCTGAGGTTTCTAGATAGGACAATGCAGCAATCAATGAACCATCAGCAAATGCGGCGAGGGCATCGGCGTTAGTTCTAGATTGATTTTTAGTTTGCTGTAAGTAAGTGCTGAGGTCTTCAGATTGAATTTTAGGAACGCGGATTAGCTGTGTACGAGATTGGATGGTAATCATGAGTTTGCTAGCATCCTCACTTACTAACAAAAAGAGGGTTTGAGCGGGAGGCTCTTCCAATATTTTGAGCAGTTTGTTGGCACAATCAGCGTTCATTTCTTCAGGCTGCCAGATGATCATGACTTTGTAGCCACCCTCATAGCCTTTGAGGCTGAGTTTGCGAATGATTTCCTTGCTTTCGTCAGTGCCAATGATAGGTTTACGCAGTTTGTTGTCTATGCGAGCGGTCCAATGGAAAAGATCAAAGTAGGGGGTTTCTTGGACTTGGCTACGCCAATCTGAAAGAAATAAATCAGCTGTTTTACCAATACTTAGCACAACGGGAAATACAAAATGTAAGTCCGGATGTTGGAGTTGTGTTACTTTTTGACATGAAGCACAACGCCCACAACTATCATCTGCTTGACGGTCAGTACAAAACAAATACTGACTAAATGCAAGTGCTAAGGGTAAACCGCCGTAACCTGCTGGGCCTTGAAGTAATTGTGCATGAGCGATTTTGCCAGAATTTATCTCTTTAATAAGTTCTTGCTTGAGCGTAGTTTGACCTATGATTTGCTGAAATTGCACCTCCAAAAATAGCTAAAAAGCTACAATTATTCGGCGTTTCCCTTTAAGAGAAGTACGATTTCACCTTTTGCTTCGTGTTGGATGAAATATTGGTGTAATTCAGCAAGGGATCCACGGTGGTAAGTTTCAAATTTTTTACTGATTTCTCTGACCACACAAGCTTCACGTGAGGGTTCAAGCCATTCGCACATTTGTCCTAAGGTTTTAGCTATGCGATGCGGTGATTCATAAAGAATAACTGTTCTGTTCTCCTCGGCAAGTGCCTGGATGCGTGTTTGTCTACCTTTTTTGTGTGGCAAGAATCCTTCAAAAACAAATTTATCACAAGGAAAACCAGACGCGACCAAGGCGGGTACAAACGCAGTGGGGCCAGGAAGACACTCCACTTCAATTCCTGCCTGAACACATGCTCGTACTAAGAGAAATCCTGGGTCAGAAATACCAGGAGTGCCCGCATCAGAGACCAACACACAAAACTCGTTCTGTTGGATTAGTTCGATTGTTTTCTCTAAAAATCGATGTTCATTGTGTGCATGAAAAGCAAGTACTTTCTTTTTGAGTTCAAAATGATTTAATAACTTGTTGGTTACTCGGGTATCCTCGGCAAAAATGAGGGGAGTCTCTTGTAAAATTCGCACAGCGCGAAGTGTAATATCTTCGAGGTTGCCAATTGGTGTAGGTACGAGAATGAGTCTAGGCATAATTTACGCAAATACAGCCCGCACTACTTCTTCTATTTTTGTGCAGGGAATGATTTCAATTTGGTGTTTGTGACCTTTGATTCCTTTGGAGTATTTGGATACTATAATTTTTTTGTAGCCAAGTTTTTCGAGTTCTCCTAAGCGCTGCTCCAGGCGATTAACTGGTCTTAGTTCTCCACTCAGACCAATTTCAGCTGCAAAAGAAATAGTTTTATCAATTGCAAGATCAGCGTTGGAGGAAAGAATAGCCATTGCTACGGCAAGGTCAATTGCTGGATCATCTACTTTGATGCCACCTGCAATGTTGAGGAATACATCTTTTGCAGCTAAACGAAAGCTACAGCGTTTTTCCAGTACAGCGAGCAGCATGTTGAGTCTTTTGACATCAAAACCAGTAGAGGATCTTTGCGGCGTGCCGTAGGCTGCTGACGATACCAAGGCTTGAACCTCAATAAGCAAAGGACGAATACCATCTACCATAGATGCTACGGCTACTCCACTCAATGCTTCTGAGCCAATTGAGACAAGTACTTCAGATGGATTTGCTACCGGAAGTAAGCCATTGCCTTGCATGCTATAGATACCAAGTTCATTGGTAGATCCGAATCTGTTTTTAATACTTCGCAGCAATCGGTAAATATGGTGTCTGTCACCCTCGAACTGAAGTACAGAGTCTACCATATGCTCTAAAACTTTTGGGCCGGCGATAGTGCCATCTTTGGTAATATGACCGATTAGAAAAATAGGAATATCTGTTTGTTTGGCAAAGCGCAGTAAGTTAGCCGTACATTCTCGTACTTGAACTACAGAGCCAGGAGAACTTTCCACACTTTCTGTGTAAAGCGTTTGAATAGAATCAATGATGAGTAGTTGGGGTTGTATTTGTTCTGCTTGTATTAAAACCTGTTGTAAGTTGGTCTCGGTTAAAAGGTAACAATGAGGATTGTCAAGACCTAAGCGCTCAGCACGCATACGGATTTGCTGCTCGCTTTCTTCACCAGAAACATAGAGTACTTTGAGGTGCTCTTTTATGGCCATTTGTAGCAATAGCGTTGATTTACCAATCCCTGGATCTCCACCTAGGAGGTTAATAGAACCAGGTACAATTCCTCCACCAAGTACTCTATTGAGTTCAAAATCTTGAAGTGGAATACGGCTTTCTTCACTTTTTTGCACCTCTTGAATGAGCACGGCTTGTTGAGCCGAACTTGATTTAGAAAAGCTTACTACGTGCTTTGGTGTTTTTTCGGTGCGTTCCTCTATAAGTGTGTTCCACTCTTTACAACCAGGACATTTACCTAACCATTTTGGTGCTTCATGGCCACAATTTTGACAGAAAAACGCGCTTTTTGATTTAGACATGGAAACATTTACTTTAGACAAAGGTATTTAAAAAAGCTTGTCTGAAGCTGGCTTTTAAGGACTTAATCCGAAAGAATACTGAAAAGAAAAAGTTTTTTTTGAAGATTTTTGAAGGAGTTGTTTGCCACTATATCAAAAAATATAATTTTGCCATGTAAATAGTTGTCAATCCTATGTCAAAAAGAAGAGCAATCATCAGTTACGACAAGCTTACCATTGAGCAAAAAAAACAAATTCTTCGTGATTTCCCCGACGGGTATATCAATCACCTAACATCTATTAAAACACCTACTGGTGAGGTACTAGATGCGCTTGTTTGGGAAACAGACGAAGTGATTTATTTAGTTAAAATCAATAAAGTACAGCCGAAAATCAAACCAGCGGCCGATGATGATGACGATTTTGACGATGATTTTGACAAAACTGACGACGACCTTGAATCAGACGATGATGATTCAGATGGTTTCGACGACGACGAACCTTCTGACGACGAAGAAGATTAAACCTACGTACCCAAGTTTTTTTAACTTTGGGTTATGCTAACATCTTTTTCTTCTTCGGACATAGCCGCATTAATAGCCAAGTCACCAACTGTAGATCAAATCGGCATTTTGGAGCGTGTCGCTCGTATCCAAACCCGAAGCATCAAAGGGGCATCTAAAATCCAGGGCTTGAAAATAGCCCTTTCCATGATTGACCTTACTACCTTAGAGGGAAAGGATACACCTTCAAAAGTGCGTCAATTATGCTATAAAGCACAACATCTACACGATCAAGCACCGGGCTTACCAATGGTAGCCGCCGTTTGTGTTTATCCTACAATGGTAAAAGAAGCCAAAAAAGCATTAGGTAATTCGGGTATAAAAGTGGCAAGTGTTTCTACTGCATTTCCTTCCGGTCAAGCACCTTTTGAAGTCAAAAAAATAGATACACTTTATGCCCTTGAAAATGGTGCTGACGAGATAGACATGGTCATTTCGAGAGGGCGTTTTTTAGCAGGTGATTACCAATTTATTTATGATGAAATTGCTGCAATCAAGGAGTTATGCACCTCTGCTCGCTTGAAAGTGATTTTTGAGACAGGGGAGCTGGACTCTCTTGATCAAGTCAGAAAGATTTCGGATTTAGCGATTGTTGCAGGAGCTGATTTCATCAAAACATCGACAGGAAAGATACAACCAGCTGCAACTTTTCCTGTTGTCCTAACAATGCTAGGATCTATCAAGGATCATTTCGATAGAACAGGTCAGATGATTGGCATGAAACCCGCGGGTGGTATTTCTTCCTCGAAACTCGCACTCCAACATTTATTATTAGTTAAAGAGGTATTAGGCGAAGCTTGGCTCACCAACGAGTGGTACCGTTTTGGTGCGAGTAGTTTGGCCAACGACTTACTCATGCAATATCAGAAACAACTTACCGGCAAATATCAGTCTGCTGCTTATTTTTCAATTGATTAATTATGTCTCAAAAAAATTGGAATCTTGAACCCTCATTGGAATCGGCAGCACTGTTGAAGCTCCAAGATCAATATGAACTTTTTATTGATGGAAAATGGCAAGCGCCTTTGTCCAAAAAATATTTCGATTCGATTAATCCTTCCGACGAAAGTAAGTTGGCAAAAATTGCTTGGGCAAATGAAGCTGATACAGATGTAGCGGTTAAAGCAGCCAGAGCAGCTTATGAAAACGTATGGTCCAAGATGAGTGGTGCTCAACGAGGTAAATATCTTTTTCGAATAGCTAGGCTTATGCAGGAGCAAGCTAAAGAATTGGCTATACTTGAAACACTTGATGGTGGGAAACCTATCCGAGAGTCTAGGGATGTCGATATTCCTTTGGCTTGTAACCATTTCTTTTATTATGCAGGGTGGGCCGATAAACTACAAGAGGCATTTGCAGGTCAACAAATTTCATCTCTCGGTGTTGCCGCACAAATCACACCGTGGAATTTCCCACTTTTAATGCTTGCATGGAAAGTAGCGCCAGCCTTAGCCTGTGGTAATACAGTGGTACTTAAACCTGCCGAAACAACTTCTCTCACAGCTTTAAAGTTTGCAGAAATTTGTCAACAAGCAGGCTTACCTGCCGGAGTTGTAAATATTGTAACGGGTTACGGAGATACGGGTGCAGCCCTTGTTGCACATACAGATATAGATAAAATTGCTTTTACAGGAAGTACAGCAGTTGGAAAGCAAATTCAAAAAGCCTGTTTGGGCACTTCCAAAAAACTTACACTTGAACTCGGGGGTAAATCTGCAAATATCATATTAGAAGATGCGCCAATAGATCAGGCTGTTGAGGGTGTCATCAATGCAATCTTCTTTAATCAAGGACACGTATGTTGTGCGGGATCAAGATTATATGTTCAAGAATCAATAGCTGCCCAAGTACTCGATAAATTGAAATTTCGTTTGCAAAGCATTTACGTCGGGAACCCACTCGATAAAAATACCGATATAGGGGCCATTAATTCCAAAAAGCAACTCAAGACAATTGAACGCTATATTAAGCTTGGCATTGCAGAAGGGGGGCAGATCTATCAACCAACATGTGAACTGCCGACCAAAGGATACTACTTTAAACCTACATTATTCACTGATGTAGCACAAAGCGCAACCATTGCTCAAGAAGAAATTTTTGGACCTGTACTGACCATACAAACTTTTCGAACCATGGAAGAGGTAATACAAAAAGCGAATAATTCACCATATGGTCTAGCCGCGGGAATTTGGACAGACAAAGGTTCAAGAATTTTTGGCTTGAGTCAGCAACTCCGAGCAGGTGTTGTTTGGGCGAATACTTACAATAAGTTTGATCCTGCCTCACCATTCGGCGGATATAAAGAAAGTGGTTTTGGTCGAGAGGGTGGTCGACACGGCCTTAGTGCATACCTTAAATTCTCAAATTAATGGAAATCCTTAAAACCTATAAGCTATATATTGGCGGACAATTTCCGCGCACCGAAAGCGGTCGCTCTTATGCGGTAAAATCAGTGAACGGTGAGCATATCGCAAATGTTTGTTTGTCATCTAAAAAGGATGTTCGAAATGCGGTACAAGCTGCCAGAAAAGCGCAATTAGCGTGGGCAGGAAAGTCAGCTTTTAACCGCAGTCAGATTGTGTACCGAATTGCCGAGATGTTAGAAGCAAGAAAGGCGCAGTTTATAGAGGAATTGCAAGCGTTAGGCCAGAGCAAGCAAAGTGCCGAATCCGAAGTTTCAATGAGTATTGATCGCTGTGTTTATTATGCAGGTTGGGCAGATAAATATCAGTCCATTATTGGAAGTGTTAATCCAGTTGCGAGTGCTCATTTTAATTTTTCTGTACCTGAGCCTACAGGAGTAGTTGGCATTGTCGCCTGTCAAGAAACAGCGCTTTTGGGTTTGATTTCTCAACTATTACCTGTAATAATAGGTGCAAATACAGCGGTAGTTTTGGCAAATGCAACAAAACCAACATGTGCCATTTCGTTTGCAGAAGTATTGGCTACTGCAGATGTGCCAGGAGGAGTTGTGAATATACTTACCGGACAGCCTGCTGAATTGTTACCTACACTATCAGCTCATATGGATGTCAATGCATTGAGCATAGCACCAATTGAATCAAAACTTCAAAAGGAGGCACAAGCAGAGGCAATTGACAACCTCAAGCGCGTGCATATTTTTGTAGAACCTTTATACGTAAAAAACGCGCAGGGGTTACCTTATATTGCTGATTTTCAAGAGATCAAAACCACTTGGCACCCTATAGAGCAAATTGCGGGTGGTGCTGGTGGGTATTAGGCCTGCAGTGCAGTCAGTGTATTTAACATTATTCTCAAATCAACTCCCCCAATAACTGGGTCGATGCTGATACAAAATGTCTGGATTCCGTTGGATCAAATTTAGCCAGTTCCCATTGCTCATTTTCTTTTACCAACGTATTCATGCGTGCAAAAAAATCGATGCCGAGTTCGCTGCCCATTTGGCGCACCAAATGATTGATTTTATCCATGGAGCAGCCAGAGGCTTGAACACCTTCTTCATTGGCGACGATAACGATTGCATGCTTTTCAAATACGAAACCCGTTGCATTCATGGCTTTTCCGTGTGTTTGCCAAGTAGCAGTAAAGGACGATAGCTGCTCATTTGCCCACTGGATTTCTGTGGCATCTAGTGGTCTAGCGCCAATGAAAACCCATACACGGCAGTTTGGCCCGAAATGAGCAGGGATGTTATAGGTCGGCTGCATTGGCAATGAGTTCTGCGATGTCCATTACTTTCACGTCTTCCTCTTTCTCGAAATGTTTCACACCATCGGTCATCATTGTGTTGCAGAAAGGGCAACCCGTTGCGATGATGTTGGCGCTTGTTTCAATAGCGTCTTCGGTGCGTTCAACATTGATTTCTTTGTTGCCTTTTTCGGCTTCCTTGAACATTTGAGCACCACCGGCACCGCAGCATAAACCATTTGTTTTGCAACGCTTCATTTCGACAAGCGCGGCGTCTAATTTTTCAATTAGATCACGAGGAGCCTCATAGACGTCATTGGCTCGGCCTAAGTAGCATGGGTCGTGGAAGGTGATTTTTTTACCTTTAAAAGTGCCATTATCGGCGAGTGCTAATTTCCCGGTATTGATCAGGTCTTGAATGAGTTGAGTGTGATGAATCACTTCATAGTTACCGCCTAGTTCAGGGTATTCGTTTTTGAGTGTATTGAAACAATGGGGACATGCAGTAACAATTTTTTTAACCTCATACCCATTGAGTAATTCAATATTCATGAGTGCCTGCATCTGAAAAGTGAATTCATTACCTGCTCTTTTAGCCGGGTCGCCAGTGCAGCTTTCTTCAGTGCCTAATACCGCAAAGTTGACCTTACAATGGTTTAAAATCTTGACCAATGCTTTGGTGATTTTTTTGGCGCGGTCATCGAAAGATCCGGCGCAACCAACCCAAAATAAGATGTCTGGGCTTTCTCCTGAGGCCATCATGTCGGCCATTGTGCGTACTTGTATACTCATTGCTAGGTCTTTTTGACTATTCTTCGTTGGCCCAATTCATGCGTTCGGTTGGTGCAAATTGCCAAGGTGCACCGTTGTTTTCAATATTGGTAAGCATGCCAGTTAATTCAGAAGGAACTTTAGATTCCTCCATTACAAGGAAGCGGCGTAAATCGATGATGATAGATAATGGATCAATATTTACTGGACATTCTTGAACACATGCATTGCAGCTCGTGCATGCCCATAATTCTTCCTCAGTAATATAGTTCCCTAATAAACTTTTACCGTCTTCTGAATCTGAGCCATTTTTCCGTTTAAAGTCGCCAAGTTCAACCATTCGGTCTCGGGTATCCATCATGATTTTACGTGGAGAAAGCAATTTGCCTGTAGCATTAGCTGGGCAAGCAGATGTACAACGCCCGCATTCAGTACAGCTGTATGCATCCATGAGATTTTTCCAAGTGAGATCAGTCACATCTTTGGCGCCAAAACGCGACGGTACTGCATCTGCAGCTGGCGCAGCATATGGATCAGCATTTGGATCCAACATAAGCTTGACTTCATTGGTCACACTGGCCATATTCGTAAATTGCCCTTTAGGTTCAAGTTTAGAATAAAAGGTGTTTGGAAATGCCATAAAAATATGAAGGTGCTTGGAGTATGGCAAGTAGTTCATGAAGGTATAAACCATAATGATGTGTCCCCACCAACCTACTTGTTCAAGCAGGTGTAAAGTATGTAAATCTTGGATAGAGCCGAAGAATAAAGGACCAACAAATGAACTGATCAGAAATCCATGCCCAAACTTGCTTTTCAATTGAAGCGCTGCTTCATCGGCGCCATTCATGGTGAAAATACAAGCGATCAGAACGATTTCCATGATGAGGATGAGGTTGGCATCTTGCTTGGGCCATCCCGCCAATTCTTTCATGTTAAGGCGAGGTAATTTGAGCATATTGCGACGGGCTAAAAATGCCAAAGTCCCTATGAATGCAAGTACAGATAAAATTTCGATGAAACTGATCATGAAGGTGTAAAAACCACCCAACCCCATTTGAAAAAAACGATGGGAACCCGAAAGCCCATCTACTAAGATTTCGATTAGTTCAATTTGGGTTATAACAAATGCAGCATATAAGGCAAGGTGTAAAAGAGCAGGAATTGGTCTAGAAAACATTTTCTTTTGCCCAAGTGCCACAAGAAGCATAGTTCTCCAACGTTCAGCTTTTCTGTCAGTACGATTGATGGGGAGCCCCATGTGAATGTTTTGTGCAATTTTGCGCAGATTGAATGCAAAAAAACCAAAACTAGTCAGCGTTAAAACGCCAAAAATGAGTTGTTGCATAAGTTCAAATTATTCTGGCAAGCTGTCTAAAATTTTTAGAAGCTTATCTTCGTTTGTCTTAGTGAGTTGCATGCCTTTTGTCTTGCCACCAAATACGGATAAATGAACATAGCGCTCTGGATGTGCTTCGAGGTCTTTTACAAGGCTTTGTAATTCATCATTTGTGGCCACGAGTTCTGTATAGAGTTTGTCATCATGTATAAGCTTACTCAGTGTGCCATGTCCACTCTCTACCTCGCTCAAAATCATATTGACTTTTTTCAAGGTAGTTTGAGCTTCTAAAATGGTCCCTTTAAAATCAGCAGTTACAAGGTCATCAGTGATTTTACGAGTATTGCCAATGATATCGGTAATTTGGTCGTTGCTCTTACGCAAATTGAGCGTAATGGCTTCTACGTGAGCCATGATTTTAGAAAATTGCGCGCGTTCAGCAGCTACAAATCCTTGTAATTCGTCAGCAACATTGCCTAATTTCTTGATAGTTAATTTGACTTGTTTGAGACTTCCTTCCAATTCTGAAGTTGCAGTAGTATCCCAAAAAGTAGAAAGAGAACTAACCATTTTGTCCACAGACAACATCATGGTTTGTAGCTTTTGTGAGATAGGGTCAGCATATGCCTTAACTTGGCTCACAACATCTACAGAAACACGGCCTGGTATTGTTGCACCGGACTTGTAGAAAGTTCCGTCTCCTGACGATGGAAGTTGTATGACAAGTGCTTTGGTAAAGAAATCAAGGGAACCAATGTCTACAATGGTTCCTTTAGGTAATTGAATATCTGGATTGTGAATATTAAAAGTCATTTTAACTTTGTGCAGTGAATCTCCCTTTGGATTTGATTTAATGCTGAGTACTTTTCCAATTTCAACACCATCAAGGGTTACATTGGATGATACCATCAATTGACCAGAATTCGGAAAATAGGCTGTAAAGACATGATCACCTCCGAAAAAGCTGTTGCCCTTCAAAAAGTTAATACCTGCGATAAGTATTAGAATTGCCAGGATCGCTATAAGCGCGGCTTTGATTTCTTTTGAGAATTTCAAGCTAGTTTTTTTCTGCTAATTTAAGGGCTTTTTCTATACTGATGCGTTCTCCGTCTAGGAAAGCTACCACAAAAGCATGTGTAAATCCCATTTGAATGAGTTCATTTTTGTATTTTTTCGCACCTGGAAGGTCATTTGGGAAAGATCCCGCACAATATTTATAAAGAGAATTATCTTGATATTCAAATATTTCTAATCCTTTGAATAAACTTGATCCTTTTGGGATGCGCTTGTTGGACGTCTCTACCTGCACTTTGAATATGAGCCCTTTTTCTTGAGGAGCATCATTAGGTAGATTATTTTGAGTTTGAGGAGTATTGCTTTGATCAGGTTTTTGTTGTGTGGTGCCGCTTACTACAGTTTTTCCTTCTGTTGCATTTTTATAATTGATAAATGCCTGGAACATCGCTTGAGCCATTTTCTGTTGACCCTCTGGCGTGCCGATGAGTTTTTCTTCGGTCGGATTCGGTAAAAAAGCCGTCTCAATTAATACGCTTGGCATGGTAGTCTTGTAAAGCACTAAAAAACCTGCTTGCTTGACGCCACGGTCATATCGGCCAATCCGCTTGAATTCCTTTTGAATCATCTCTGCAAATAGAATAGATTGCCGATGAAATACAGCTAATTGGAATTGAAGAGCGATGATGCCGTCTGGAGTAAGGTCATAAGAGCGATATTTGGCTCCTTTGTCATCCTCTAAGGCAATACTGGCATTTTCGCGTTCTGCAACTTTTTGTTGAGCATCGGTTCGATGAAGTCCAAGTACGTATGTTTCAGATCCATAGGCTGTCGTACTTCCAGCATTAGCATGTATACATATGAAGAGGTCAGCATTGTTGCGGTTGGCAATATTGGCACGCTCAGCAAGTTCAACAAAAACATCAGTACTGCGTGTGTAAATAATTTTTATGTCCGGATACCTTTCTTTAATGAGCGCTCCAAGTTTTAGTGCCATTGATAAACAAACCTCTTTTTCATTATTTTGGGCTCCATGACATCCTGGATCGTGTCCGCCATGTCCGGCATCTATTACAATGGTTTTGAGTTTATTTGTTTGCGCCCAATTATTTGTATTCGAAAATATCACTAATAGAGCCAATAAAAATAAGCTAACTGCGTTTTTTTGCAAGCCATTGAAAATTGGTAGCTTTGTACGTTTTTCCTGCATAATACAAATCTAAGTAACCATCTTGAGTCAGCGCCAGCGCTTTTTACAACTTTTCTTCGTCACATTGTTAATAATGTGTCATTGTGTATTGGTTACAGCCCAAGACACCCTATATGTCAATGGAGAAAGTTTAAATGAGATTGTTACCTACAAAGCAAGTCAACAAATCAGACACGATATCCAAAACAGGAAGATCCATCTTTATGGAAATGCCGAAGTACAAAGTGAAGGTTTTTCGCTCAAAGCAGGTTACATACTCATTGACCTCGATTCAAATCAAGTACAGGCTAGTTATCGGATCGATAGTATTGGTTCAAAAGTAGAATTTCCCGAACTCACCGAGGGAAGTGAAACAATCCGTTGTGAAACGCTTAAATTAAATTATCAAACACAAAAGGCATACATAAAAGCACTTGCGATCAAACAGGATGAATTCTATTTTAGAATGGGGACTGCCAAGCGTCAAGCAAACGAAGAAATACATTTGCGTCAGGGCATTCTTACAACCTGTGATCTGGACGAACCGCATTATCATTTTCAGTTGAGTAAAGGGGTACTTGTTCCGGATGAGCGCATCGTTACTGGCCCCATGAATTTGTGGGTAGCAGGCATACCAACGCCTTTGGGTCTGCCATTTGCTTTTATTCCAACCAATCAAAAAGAAAGGACTTCGGGTTTGTTATTTCCAGAGTTTATTCCACTTTCTGCTTATGGTTTTGGCTTCCAAAATTTAGGTTGGTATTTTCCAATTAATGATCGATTTCAAACTTCCCTATATGCTAATTTGTATAGTCGGGGCTCGTGGGGTTTGCGAAATGACCTTGATTATGCCAAACGATATGGATATAACGGTCGATTTTCTTTAGGATTTCAGCAATTTAATAGTGGATTTCCTACAAATATCAAGCGCAATAAATTAACGGTTAATTGGACCCATCGCAAAGCCCCCAAATCAAATCCATTTTGGGATTTTTCTTCCAATGTCAATTTTATTTCAGACAACCAATCAAAAAATTCCTTAGATCCTATTAATCCAGAATACTTCTCAAATTCCTTCAATTCAGATATCAATTTAGCACGTAATTTTCCAGGTAAACCAGTGAATACCGGACTTAAAATGTCAATGCGTCAAAATTCCATTGCCAAGAATATATCCCTAACAAGCCCTGTTTTGAACGTTAATGTAACAAGAGTTTTTCCATTTAAAGAGCTTTTTGAAACAGCCGACAAAAATTGGAAGAAGACCATTCAACGAATTGGGATAACTTACAATCTTGAAGCCCAAAATAGATCTCAATTTAGCGATTCGCTTCTGACTACAGGAGACTTCAACGCAATCAGTCAAAGACTGATGAATGGGATAAGCCAAGGTATCAGCATTCAAACCAATACTGGCTTATTTCAAAATGCAGTTAAAATCAATCCAAGTCTTAATTATGGAAATAAAATCAATTTTCAGCAAATTGTTAAGTCTTACGACCCCCTCTCTAATTCTACAAGCATAGACACAATCAGGCAAATGGCGATGCGTCACGAATTAAATTTCAATTTGACAGCAACTACTGTCCTGTATGGTTATTATCGATTTGTGGGCACTAAACAAGCTAGGCTACGTCACCTCATGACACCCAATATAGGATACAGATATACTCCGGGTTGGAATCCGCTGATTACTGCTAATGTTGGCCCAAACCAAACTGCACTCTCTTATTCCCCATTTGAGAGAAGTATTTATTCAGTGGGTTCAGTCAGAGAGGCTTCGCTTCTTACTTTTGGTATTAATAATACTGCTGAATTAAAGTTCAAGTCAGAACAGGACACGATTACTGGGTACAAAAAAGTAAGGCTCATAGACCAATTTTCAATTACGGGCTTTTATGATTTTACTAAAGATAGCATGAGGCTCTCAGATTTGGCGCTTAACTTACGTGTAAGCCCAGCTAGTTGGATTAATTTTGTTTCTAATGCCAACTGGAGCCCATATGCATGGACCAACACAGGAGCAATTGTCGGAACATATGCATGGCAAAATGCCCAAAAGTTGGGCAGACTTACCACAACCAATTTGACGACAACACTTGTCATTGCTCCCAAAAAGGATCGAAAGAAATTACAAGATCACGCTGCTCTTTTCAATGAGCAGGATTGGAATGCTGACTTGAATTATTATGCATTGCACCCAGAAAGGGCTGTTTTTTATGATATACCTTGGAAGATGAATGTATCTCATGTTTATGGTATCATTGCTAATCAACAAATGACTGTCGATTATCCAACTCCTTGGCTCTTCATTCAAACATTAGTTTTAAGTGGTGACCTCAGCTTTACAAAGCGCTGGAATTTATCGGGAAATCTCAATTTCAATGTTCAAGATGGTCGATTAACAAATGCTTATTTTGCTTTGAATCGAAATATGCATTGTTGGGCGCTCTCCTTTTATTATGTGCCTATCGGAGGCAACAAAAGCTTCTTACTGACAATTCGCAATACTTCGAGTATTTTTAGAGATGCTAAAATTGAATTCAGGAAACCTCCTTCGTTTCTTTGATATTTGATAAGATGCGATCCTGAAGAACTTTGCTAATTTGAAAAGTAAATTGGGCGCCAAAAAATACAATTTGTGCGGAGTAATGTACCCAAGCCAGCATGATGAAAATGGAATTTGCTACACCAAGCGTGCCCATAATAAAATAGTGTTGAAGATAGTAGCCTATGATCCATTGACTTAAATACAATAATATTGCTGTGACGACTGCGCCATCTCGTGCAATTCGCCAACTAACCTTGGCATTGTGCATGTATTTGAAAATTAATGTAAAAATCAGGATATTGGATAGTAGTGTAAGCAGGATTTGAAGCAGTTGCAAGGAGATATCAACAAAGCCATTGTTCCAATGTAACCAACCCGTAATTGCCGAAAAGATGAATATCTGTAAAAAATAAAAAAGGATAATCACCAGTGCAAAAACAGCTAACAGCAGCACACCTAAAAAACGAAAGCCGATGATTTCCATGAATAAATTGGAGTCTTCACGACTTTTTTTACTGACTTGAAAGTATTCATTTAGGCTTCTTTTCAAAGAAATCATGAACGCTGAGCAGGTATATAGTAAAACGCCAATACTGACTAGTTCGAGAAAGATATTTGGCTTCTCAATAGACATACTATCAACAAGTTGAAGTATAGATCCGCTGTCTTGTAAACCAAGACCTGATTTGAGTAGCGTCTTTATTATTTCACGCATGTTTTGTTGTCCAATGACTCTTCCATAAATGGAGGTGGTGAGGTAAATGATTGGAATCAATGCAAATAAGGTGTAATATGCTAATGCTGCACCATGATGAAAGGCGCCTTTTTGAACATATGTTTTCAGCGCAATCCAAAATGCCTCTAGCATGAGGCGCATTTTTCTGTCTTTATTTTTTTTGGATTTCAAGGGCTGTGATATCTGTTAATTTCTCAAAAGCATATAACAAAATACGTTCATTATTGTTACTGCGCACATAATTGTGATAAAGGCCGCCTACAAACATTGCCTTTTCAAATCGAACAGGGATTCCATTTACACTTAACCTATACTCATCAGGTCTAAAGTGAAAAATGTTGTCTTCTATTTTTATGGTATTCAATGGGCCAAATAAGCGAGCTCGTTCCGGGGCTTTGTAGTGGTAATAAATTGCTTCTGGATGTTGTTTCTTGGATAATTTCCCGTTTTGCAAGATGGAGATATGGTCACATAATCCGAGCACGTCCTGGCCTTCATGAGAAACTAAAATGATGCCAGTTTGCTCCTCATCGCGAAGGTCAATGAGATGAGCACTTAATTTTTGTCGCAAATGAGCATCGAGATGACCAAAAGGCTCGTCGAGTAGGAGGTAGGCGGGCTGATCAGCTATAGCTCGTGCAATGGCTACTCGTTGTTGTTCACCACCAGAAATGAGATGAGCTTTGGTGGAACTTATTTCTCTGAGTCCAAAAAGGCGCAAAAGTTTTTGAACGCGTTTATCCCTTTTCTCATAAGGCCAATGCAGGATTGCTTCACGGATGTTTTCTTCGACACTGTGAAAGGGATCTAGCTTGAAATCTTGGTTTACAATCGCTATTCCATCAAATCCGGGCACTAACTTATTGCGCACGCGCGGCTGAATGATGCCATCAATAAGTACTTGCCCGTTGTCTGGATCTAAGAGCCCTGCACATATTTTAAGTAAAGAGGATTTTCCTGCTCCGCTCTTACCAACGAGCCCGAGTATTTCTCCACGCTTAACTATTAAATTCAAGCACTTCAAAATGGGTTTTTGAAAGTTGAGCTCAATTTGTCTTAGTTCAATCATCGAATAAGTGCTTTAGGAAAGGATTTAGACGCAATGAAAATGCCTGGCACGGGATTAGCCATGGGCTCGTAGTCTTTTAGAAAAATACGAATGGTGTGGCTATTGTCCTCAAATGTGTGAGAACAATGGTCTAAAATGCTTTTTGAAGCGCCAACATATGTAACAGGATTCCCTTCTGAATGAATTTCAAAAAGATGCATCTCGGGAATATCATATGAAAATAAGTTGTCATTTTCGTCATAACCTGCCAACGTGTAGGAGGTATTGCCATTTTCTTCTACAGACTGCACTGTAGTGGTGATTTCAAGTTCGTCTTCCCACTCATAGCGTAAATTATCAGCTGATTCTTTACCGTTATATGTTGAATCCGCAAGCTCTTGAGAAAAGAGTTCATTGAGTAAATGGATATGTATTTTACACTTCATCTTCGTTTGTTTTTTTCTCTACTTCGTTAACTTTAAAAGCAGAGGGTATAAGTTCCGGCACGAGTTTCATGACGATAGGTAGTAATAAAGTACCTCCAGGTAAGAGAAATAGGGCAAGTGAGGGCATTGATTTGAGTATATCGTAGAACTGCTCTTTGACTTGTTCTTTTTCCTCAGCGCTAAGCTCTTCTTTGGTTGATTTCTGTAATAGAGCCATTAGCTCTTTGCTTTCGCGAATTTCCGTAAGCAATCGGTCTCGATTTCGCCCAATAATTCTTAACCATCTTTTACTTGTCTCTTTAAATGCAAAACTTGCTTCTATGGATTGTTTGTAAACCAATAACTCATTTGTACCGCTATGGGCAATAAAAGCCATACACATTTCTTCTGATAACAGCATTTGTGAAGGATTCAACTGTAAGGCCTGACCCAATGACTCGAGTTTTAATCTTTCCTCTGTAGTAATCATGTGTGAACTCCGAATCAATAAATGACCAAATTCGTAAGTGATTTGGGACAAGAGTTTATCATGAATAAGTTCTTGTTGGAGTAATTTAAAAGGAATTCCAATTTGAATACGCTCTTTGTATCTTTGCTTAAGATTTTGAGATAATGCGGCCGAAGCAATAAAATGCTTCAGTATCTTGCGTTCCTTTTCTACGACCCTACCATCAATAAGTGCTACATAAATGAGGCCATTCAGAACAGAGGAAGTATAGCGCTCATGCATTGTTAAAAAAGGTGCGCGATTGCCTTCAAGGAAAGCCCTAAACAAGATGACATCTAAAAAAATAAATGCATTAGATAAATGATGTAACCAAAAATTTGCACCTAAAAATGAACTTTTGATACCTACCCTAGATGCTAATAAAATTTCAAGTTGTGAGGAAGGTTGTCTAGCCATTTTATAACGCAACCTTTCGATAAGTCCAGCACCATTGAACCCTTTATAAAATTCAAGTAGGGTTGAGGTGAATTCTTTGGCATTAGGTGGTTTTTGTTGTTTTCGAATATAAGTGAAAAGTAAGGTTTCAAAAAGTAAGAGCTGCAATTGTTCGTCCGTATTAAAGCGCTTTTTGTCTAAGTTATTTGAAAAAATAAAGGAGTTAGCAGTTCCGTATATGAGCCCAGTTTGGTGAGAAATAAAGTGAGTGAGGTTACTTTCGTTTTGGTGGATGAGGTCGTTATCGATGCTCAATACACCAAGATCAAGAAGCTCGAAGAATTTAGCAATCCAATTTTTGGATCCTGGAGAAAAATCAATATTAGTGGAGGACATACCGCACGCTTAAGGCCCATGCAAAGCCTAGTTGAAAACGAGGAAGAACATAAATGCCGGGACCTAGGTCTAGTGAGACGTTTAATGGGAAGTCTTCAAGTTTATGCTCCAAGCCAATTACAGCACTAGCCCCAAGGCCGAGTCCACTCGTATTGGCATTAAATTGATTCATTTTACCAAGGCCAATATTGGCACCAATCCCATAATAATAATCGAGAAAATGATTGAGTTCAGTTTGATAATAAGCATTACCATGTACCCAAATAGCACCGGCATTACCACCTAATCCCAATTCATATGCTTGTTGATTCATGCGATATTTTGCATTTAGATACAAAACATTAGGACTTCCCGAGCGAAGACCGATGGCACTAGTATAACGTTGTGCCGAAGTACAAAAGGAAATAAGGATTGCAAATACAAAAAGAAGTGCTTTCATAGTTTATTATTTGATCAAAATTAGTGTTTAATACAGCGCGCAAAACTCAAACGCCTATTAAAAAATACACTTGGGTCTGTTGAAAAGGCTTTAAATTCTAATATATAAATTCCATTACTAGCAATAGTGCCATATTCTGTACTTCCATCCCAAATAATAAAGCCTGATGTACCGAATAACTCATTATCAATGAGTTTTTTAACAAGATTTCCTCCAAGAGAATAAATGTAGGCTTGAACCAACATATTTGGGGCGGGCAAATCATATTGTATTTCCAAAAAATCATGATAGCCATCTTGATCTGGACTAAATTCAGGTTGTGTGAGGTAGAGCATGCCATTTTGTTTGGTTCCGCTTTGTTGCGAATTCAAACGTCCTGGACTTGCGTAGCCAACTATCTGGGCAGCAGAAAACCAGTTATTATTGTCTTGTGTAATCGAAAAGGGGTCAAGTCGTTCTAAACTTACACCTTCATGATCAATTAATAGTCTAGAGTGCCATGAATCATTGTACTGCAATTTGTCTAGAACCGCCAAATTACAAGATAAAATACAGGTTCCACTGTCGTTGTAAAAAAGAGGGAGTTGCTGCGTACAAGTATTTTCTGGTGATGTAAATGGATAATATGCTTTTAAGAAGTTAGTATCTGTACAAAATGCCAGATAAGTCTTTGGAGGAAGATGATTTTTTTGGATGGGAAATGTAGATTGACCATTACTTATATTGCAATGAGATAGATTAAGATATTTATTGCTTTTATTGTAGACTTCAACAAAGTCCGAACCATTGCTCGGAGGGTCAAATAAAATTTCGTTGATGATAAGGTCTCCAGGCTGAGGTTCTTCTAATCTGAGCACTGTAAAATTTTGGTTATTTTGATTAGACCAACAATCATTAAATGCGTTTAATGAAAGGACAATTGGTTCGCTTTTAGGAATTTGGTTGTCAAATGTTAAAATCAATTGAGCATCATCTTGTAACTGGGTATGATGAAGCGCCAATCGATCATAAGAACCTAAATTGGGGATAGAGGTAATGCTGCACTGCGTTAAACTAAAACTGTCTATAGGTTCAGAAAAAATGAGGGCTATTGTGATTGAATCTCGGACTTCTGCAGCACTAATAATTGGAACTAGCGTATCTGGTGTGGTCTGCAAGACGGAATTGGCCTGACCAGGTGTTCCGCCTTGCTGTGCCTGAGTAGATCGCCAATTATCACTTGCAGAACAAGGATCAACAAGGGAGCAGCGTTCGAGACTAAAGCCTCCTAACCTATGAATGGAATCTTGATGCCAATTTACGTCATAAGTAATTTGATCTAGTATGATGCCATTCGTATGCTCAAGTTGAAGTTGCTCCCCCGTATTATTGAGACTTGGGAAGGAACTTACCTCAATCGTATTCAATGGATTAAAACCTGCGCTTTGATTGTTGGCTACAAGTGTTGCATAAGTGCCTGCTGTCAGCCAGAAAGAGGGCAGCGTACAGGTGCCATTGGCATCGCTTAACAAGTACCCATTGAGTTGTGCAATGTTTGAACCGGCATTATATACCTCAATATATTCAACAGGTGGAAGCGCTTGTTGTGGTTCAGGATCAGACATGATTTCCGTAAAAATCAATTGCGTATTGTCAATTTGTACAACAGGCCCCATGTACAAATCATCAAGGTAAACCCCTTTACTATTTGCTTGCGTATAACTACAGCTGAGGCCAGCATATGGGCCCGATGGTAGCCAGGGAAGGATTCCTGAAAGCCAAGTAGCACTCGCTGTATTAGGGCTGGACTTTGATTCCAAAATAAAAGTACCATTGTCGTAGATAAACTTAAAAAAGAACTGAAAAGCAGCTGCGATGCTACCTGCAGGACCCAATCCAACTAGGCTGTCGATTCCATTATGTCTACAATATAATCTTGGGGCATCTTGGCTCCCCACTTCTCCAAACTCAAGGTATAATGCTTGATTAGCCGTTGTGAAATCGCTTTGGTTAGCGATGAGGTAAAAACGACTGAAATTAAGACTGGAAGGATTGAAATTCATTCTCATCCAAAACTGACATTCCCAAGTTGTATTTAAGTTCAACTCATGTTCAACGAAAATTGATGCGGTTCCAGCTCCATTTGCATCTAATTGTAATTGTCTGTTGGAATTCGTTGAAAATGAATCTATATCGCCACCCCATACTAATCCTTCAATAAGGTTTTGATCATGAAAATCATCAAAAACCTGAGCATTTAAAGTTTTAATTATGCAACAAATGGCAAGGAAAATGAAAATGACTATCGGTCTCATGGCAAACAAAGTTTAATTTTGTAAAAAAATATCAAATGAAAGTAGCTGTAGTAGGAGCCACCGGCATGGTCGGTTCAGTAATGTTAAAAGTGTTAGCTGAGCAACAATTTGCTTTAACTGAATTACTTCTAGTAGCCTCCGAAAACAGCGTAGGTAAAAAAATAACGCACCAAGGCAAGGAATATGCTGTAATAGGTTTGGCGGACGCAGTAGCAGCGGCTCCCGAAATTGCGATTTTTTCTGCGGGTGGAGAAACCTCATTGGAGTGGGCGCCTCGCTTTGCGGAGAAAGGAACAGTTGTTATTGACAACAGTTCGGCATGGCGAATGGATCCAACAAAGAAGCTCATTGTTCCGGAAATCAACGGACAGCTCCTTACCAAACAAGACCTCATCATTGCCAATCCAAATTGCAGTACTATTCAGTTGGTAATGGTTTTGGCACCACTGCACCGCAAATATGGCGTCAAGCGTGTGGTAGTTTCTACTTATCAATCGATAACAGGTACGGGGGTCAAAGCTGTTCAGCAATTGGAAAATGAACGAGCTGGCATTCAGGGAGATATGGCTTACAATTATCCAATAGATAAAAACTGTATTCCCCAATGCGATGCCTTCTTAGAAAATGGTTATACCAAAGAGGAGATGAAACTCACTAATGAGACAAAAAAAATATTGGACCCAAGTATCAATGTAACTGCAACAGCAGTGCGTGTTCCTGTGGTTGGCGGGCATTCTGAGGCCGTCAATATTTCATTTGAAAATGACTTTGATCTTCAAGAGGTCCGTTCGTTGCTCTCTCAAACACCTGGCATTTCGCTTCAAGACAACCCAGCAAACTATGAGTACCCAATGCCTAGAATGGCAGAAGCTAAAGATGATGTTTTTGTGGGCAGAATTCGCCGCGACGAAAGCCAAGCGAATACCTTAAATCTTTGGATTGTTGCAGATAACCTTCGTAAAGGAGCAGCAACTAATGCGGTTCAGATTGCCAACCTTGTTAAAGAATTAATCGCTTAGTTATTGACTTTGTGGAGTATATAATTTGGTAGCTGATTTGTTGCCCCACTTTGGGATGCCACTATGGCTCCAACTTCACAGGCAAGTGTCAAACTTTTTTGCCAACTTAGTTTGTTACGTACACAAGTGATTAAACAAGCAAAAAAAGCGTCTCCCGCACCTACAGTGTCTGCAACTCTGACCTTAGGTGCTGCTGCTTGATAAAGTTCTGAATCGGCAATTAAAAGAGCCCCTTCAGACCCTTTAGTGACACACAATATCATATTTGGATGCCATTTTTGGAATGCTTCGAGTCCTGATGAAAGTTCACTGATTCCCCATTTTTGTTGACAAAACCAACAAAACTCTTCTTCATTGAATTTAACAAGTTGTGCTTGTTCAAGATAATGAAGTATTAAATTAAATTCAAAATAGGGTTGTCTGAGATTTACATCGAAATAATTAAATGTACTTTTTTTTAGAAGTCCATTAAGTGTATTCCTATTGGCTGGGTTGCGCAAAGCTAATGATCCAAATACAACTTCACCTTGCCAATTTTCAGGTGCTTGAATTTCGTCCCATGCTGCAGGGTTTGCAATAACATATGAAGCATGCTTATTTTGGTCGAGGGTTACATTGACAACACCAGTTTGCAGGGAATCACTGATCTTTAATAGATGAGGTAAGTGCATCTTTTTTATAATTTCGGCAATTTCCCCACCGAGGGAATCATCTCCAATTCCTGAGCAAAAAAGCACGTCTTGATTGAATTCATGCAGTCTTAATGCAACATTGAATGGGGCACCTCCAAGCACTTTTCCACTCGGGAATAAATCCCAGAGAATTTCTCCAAAAGCTAAAATAGGGGTCATTTGTCGAGAAGTTCATTATTTATTTCTTCTAAGCTCTTTTCTTTAGTTTCGGGAACATGCCAATTTATCCAGAATAACTGAATCACCATCATGAACATAAAAAAAAGGAAGATATAGGCAGCACCCAAGCGTTCTGTTGAGCCAATATTTTGAAATAGCCATGGCATAAAAGCCGGAATGAGAGCTGCAAGTATCCAATGTGTTGCCGAACCAAAGGCTTGTCCTTTTGCTCTAAGATGATCAGGGAATATTTCTGAAATAAAAACCCAAATAACAGCTCCTTGGCCAATCGCATGAGAGGCGATAAACAGAAAGAAGAAAATACTCTCAAAAAAAATACTTGTCTCCTTTTGAAGGAGCAATTTCAGAAATATATGCCGGTGCAGCTATGGTAGATGCGCCAATGCCGATCCCCCCTAAAAACCGAGCAAATGCAAAGAAATATGGATCGCTAGCAAACGCAGAACCAAGTGCTGATAATGCAAAAAGGATTCCTACAATGAGCAGTGTGGGTTTTCTACCCCATTTATTCGTTGGTAAATGGCCATAGATAGATCCCAAAACTGTACCCCAAAGTGCTGTCGCCATAATTACCATTCCATGAAATAAATTGGAACTTTTCCAAAGCGCTTGAAGCGTTTGATCAGCTCCAGAAATTACAACCATGTCAAAGCCGAATAGGAACCCTGAGAAGGCAGCGATAATAGCAAAAATGGTCACCATGGGAATTTTACTCATTTGTTCAAATTTTAAAGCTTAAAAATAAATAAAGTCTTTTAAGCCTTAATATGCAGTCATTATATTATTTTTGCTACGTCTCTAAGGGGTGCCGCAAGGCTGAGATTACACCCATTGAACCTGATTTGGATAATGCCAACGAAGGGAAGATGACGAGCTTAACTTACATAACTGTCAAGAAGAGCCCCTTATTCTTGTTTAATTTTATAAAAAATGAAAACAAGATTTCTAATTTCAACATGCTTATTTACGGTAGCAACAACACTTGCACAGCGCACCGATATTTCATCAATAGATACCATCAAGCGTATTCAAAACATGGAAGAAATAGTTGTTTCGGGCTTGCGTGCTAAAGATGCTCCTAACAACATAACAGTTAGTAAAAAAGAATTGCAAGTCAAGAATTTTGGTCAAGACATGCCAACGCTTTTGGAGTTTACTCCTTCGGTTGTAACCACTAGTGATGCAGGAGCTGGCATTGGATACAGTAGCTTGCGTATACGCGGGGTTGACGCTAGTAGGATAAATGTTACCATTAATGGGATTCCGGTCAACGATCCAGAGTCTCATGATGTGTATTGGGTCAACATGCCGGATTTAGTTGGTTCAATTGAAAACATGCAAGTGCAGCGTGGGGTGGGGTCTTCTACCAATGGGGCCGCAGCTTTTGGAGCAAGTGTGAATATCAAAACTAATGAACTCAAAGCACAGCCATTTGCGCGCATGGATCTTTCGGGAGGTTCTTTTGGCACACTCAGAGGAACGCTTCAGGCGGGTACAGGCTTGCTCGATAATCGTTTTTGTTTAGAAGCGCGCCTTTCGGAAATACGCTCTGATGGCTACCTTGATCGCGCCACATCTGACTTGCGTTCAATGGGCCTCACCGCCACGTACCTTTCCAAAAAGTCAGTTTGGAAAGCGGTAGTCTTAACGGGCGCTGAGCGCACATATCAGGCTTGGTATGGTACGCCAGAAAGTCGTTATCGTGGCGATTCCCTTGGTATGCTCGACTACGCCACGCGCAATGGCCTGAGCGCTGCCGAAACCCAAAACTTATTGGAGTCGGGGCGTACCTATAACTTTTACAGCTATGCCAATCAGGTAGATAACTACCAACAAGACAATTACCAACTCCATTTCATACATCGATTTTCCTCAAAACTTGAGCTTAATTTGGCGGGTCATTATACCTATGGAAGAGGTTACTATGAAGAATTGAGAAACCAAGATGCACTTTCTGATTACGGACTCGCGCCTGTAGTACTTGGTTCAGATACCCTTGTTACTTCTGACCTAATCAGAAGAAGATGGCTAGACAATCATTTTGTTGGATTGGTTTATGGTCTTAATTACCAATTGAAACCCCATTTGAAATTGACCCTTGGAGGTGCAGTAAACCGCTATAAGGGTTTGCATTTTGGTGAATTAATCTGGGCGGAATATGCATCAAATAGTCAGATCTACGACCGCTATTATCAAAACGATGCACTCAAAACAGAACTCAGCACGTATCTCAAGTCCAATTATTCGCGCAACGGCTTGGATCTTATACTCGACCTCCAATACCGTGGTATTGCGTATCAATTTTTAGGTGTGGATCAGGTTAGTGGCAATTTGACGGACGTCACCCAACATGTTAACTATCATTTCTTTAATCCAAAAGTAGCGTTCGCAAAGCTAATAGGGTCTCATCAATTTTTTGGATCCTTTGGGATTGCCAATCGCGAGCCTGTCCGAAGAGATTTTCGAGAAAGCACCTCTGAAAATAGACCAAGTCCAGAACGCATGTTCGATACGGAATTAGCGTATCGTTTGCAGTTCAAAAAATTCAATGCGCAGGCCAATATTTTTTGGATGTATTACCAAAATCAATTGGTGCTTACAGGGCAAATTAATGATGTTGGGGGCTACACCCGAACCAATGTTGATCGTAGCTATCGTGCGGGTCTTGAACTAGAAATGGGTTATCAACTGAATAAAAAACTGAGCATTCAAAGCGCCACAACACTCAGTCAAAACGAGATCATCAATTTTGTGGAATATGTAGACGTTTATCTTGATGTTGATCCCTACTATACACAAATTCAAATTCAGCATGGCACAACCGATCTTGCTTTTTCACCTAGCTTTATTCAAACATTGGGCCTGCAATATAGTCCAGTAGAGGGCCTCGCTTTTGGAATCCAGAGTAAGTATGTATCGCGCCAATTTTTAGATAACACCTCTAATGTAGGCAGAAGTCTAGACCCGTTTACTTTTACCAACTTCATTTGTAATTACAAGGTCAAGCAAACATTTGCCAAAGAGGTTGAAATAGGTTTAGCGGTCAATAACTTATTCAACGCAATGTATGCCAATAACGGCTACACGTTTAGTTACCAATATGCTGGTCAGATAACCACTGAAAATTTCTATTATCCACAAGCAGGCCGACATTTCTTACTGAAAATGAGCATCCAATTTTAATTATCTATCTTTGAAGAAATTCTCCTCATGAAAAATATCTTCGCCACATTTATTACGCTTATTGGATTAACTGCTCAAGCACAAGTTTTAGAAAAGCCACAATTAGTGGAGAAAATTGATACCAGTGCCATACTCATTCAAGATATCAACGAGCCGCAGGTAGCCACAGAAATATGGGTGGCACCAGAAGTAGCAGAAAGCCGCAATACGCCATCATTTCCTGGAGGTCAAGAAGCTTTAAACGCATACGTCAAGGAGGAAGTTGAAAATTTTATTTTTGCAGATACTAATGAAACCTTTCCTTGGGGAGAATCGGTCTATGTAGTATTTGAAATTGCCACTGATGGCAAAATAACCAATCCCACAATTGAAATGGGCTTCAATGCACTATTAGACAGCGCAGCTCTGGATATCGTTCGCAATATGCCGAATTGGACCCCTGCTAGTGATGAAAATGGCATGCCAATAGTTGCTAACTACCGGCTTCAAATTCTCTTCGATCTGGATTTAGACCTAGAGGAAGACTTTGATTTTGATGAAGAATCAAAAAGTGCCAAAGCACATTGGGCAGGTTTTGAATTTGGTTTTCAAGTTAATACGATTGGTTTTCTTGAGCCCTCAAGCTCTTTTGCTTCTACTCCTTATTGGGAGAATAATATTTCAAAAAGCATGTTATTCAATTTGAATACTTTCCAACACAAATTCAGATTATTAAATGATAATTTGGGACTTATAACAGGCTATGGCTTTAATTTTGGCGCTACAGAACTTACCTCTTCTTATGTACTTGAGCACAACGCAGACAGCGTTTATGCCATCATAGACAATAACCAAGTGTACAAGCGCAATACCTTGTATTCAGCTTACCTCACCGTTCCTTTACTGTTGGAACTTACCGCAGGCCAAGATCAACCTTACAAAAAGATATTTTATCTAGACGCGGGTGTAATTGGTGGCGTGCGCTTATACAGTCACCAACGCTTTACAGGTACTTATGCCAACGGCAACGAGTTTGAAAATACAACAAAATCAAAATTCAATCTAAATACTTGGATGCTCGACGCTACAGTACGTATAGGCTATGGCCATTTCGGACTTTTTGCAAATTATGCGATACTCAATATGTTTAAGGAAGGCACTACGGTAGGGGTTTACCCAATGCGCTTTGGGGTATCTTTTAACATTCCTCAGTAACGGAATTGCAGGAGGTCATTGCCCGCCATAAATGCTTTGGCATCCATACGCTTTTTACCCTCCATCTGAATTTCTTTCACGAGTAAAGTAGTTTGTTGGCCACAAGGAAACAATATGCCTTCTTTACTCGCCTTAGGGCCGTCCGTTCTATCACAACCTTGCGCACTAATTTCAGAACTAAAAATTTTAAACTGAACCAGCGCTTGTTTTTGTTCCGACCAAAGTTGGCACCATGCGGCGGGGTATGGGTCTAGGCCCCTGACAAGATTGTGAATTTCTCGAGCTGTCTGCGACCAATCAATTTTTGTGTTTTCCTTGAAAAGTTTCGGCGCTAAAGCTCGTTTTCCCGTGAGTGCATTTTGAGCTTGTGGAACTACCGTTCCATCGGCTAAGGCGTTACAAGTTGCAAGTGTAAGATGAGCGCCTTTATCTTGCAAAAGATCGTGTAATTCCCCAACATTCATGGTGTCAGAAATGGCAACTGTTTCTTGCATCAAAATGCTGCCGGCATCAATTTCTTCGTTGATTAAAAATGTAGTTACACCCGTTTCATGCTCACCATTGATGAGCGCCCAATTGATAGGTGCAGCTCCGCGATAAGCGGGAAGGAGCGAGGCATGCAAATTAAAGGTGCCAAGTCTTGGTAACTTCCAGACAACATCAGGCAACATACGGAAGGCAACAACAACAAATACGTCAGCACGAAGGGCGCTCAGGTCTGCAATGAAGGTTTGGTCGCGCAATTTTTCGGGTTGGAAGAGTGCTAAGGAGTTGGCAAGTGCGTATGCTTTGATCGCACTTTGATGCATATGTTGGCCTCGGCCAGCGGGTTTATCGGCAACGGTTACCACGCCTACAACTTTGTGTTGACTTTGTTTTAGTTCATCTAAAATACGAACTGCAAAAGCAGGTGTGCCCATGAAAACAATACGCAGTGATTTACTCATACTTGCTTGTTTTGCCAATTATATTTTTTAAGGTAGGTGATCGAAACAATGCCTAATATACCAAAATAGATATATTCAACAGTCCAAATCCAGTAAACATCGAATGCCCATACTTTGATAAACAAAAAGCAAAAGATGCTATATACGCCTACAGTAAAGAATTCGATAAGCATAGAATGTAGGGTATTACCGCTTCCGTGAATTGTTTGAAAATAAACAGAAATGAATCCAAATAAAAGTATAGAGATCGCGATGAGTTTCAAAATATCAGCGCTTTTTGAAACATAAGTTTCGGCAGGATTGACCATTCGAATCATTGATTCAGGATATAAGAGTGCACCATGAAATGTAAGCAACATGAAACATACTGTTAAGAATTGAATTTTTCGCTGAATAATTGGAATCTGGTCAATTTTATTCGCACCTAAATATTGTGAAATATAAGTTTTTGTTGTGCCTGCAAAGCCCCATATAGGCACAAAGGCTAAGAAGTATATCGAGCGTATATTTTGTGATACTGTAAGGTCGAATGTGCCTTTTTGCTCAAGCCATGTAAAGAATAGAGTCCAAGTGGCTAATGCAGAAAAGCCTTGCAACATGAGTGGGCTTCCCACTTTCAACAATTCTTTAACAGAGGTCCAATCAACTTTGAAATAGGCAAAGAGCTGATATTTTTGCTGTTCCTTTGAAAAGATTAAAAAACATAGCATGGTACACATACCAACTGAATCGGCAATGGTCGAGGCTAAAGCTGCTCCTCTAATCCCTAATTCAGGAAAACCATAATTTCCAAAAATGAGTAAATAGTCTAGAATTCCATTAAAGCATGCTGTTAATATGGCGGAGACTAGAACGACCCATGTTTTACCTTCTGCTAAAAAAAATGCTTGTATTGCCAAGGTAATCATAGCAAAAAATAAGGCAAAACTTCTTTGTTCAATGTAAATACCTTGAAGTTTAGCAATCGATAAGTTTTGAGAATAACTCACTATTGAGCTCGGAATGAATAGGTATAAAACAGTAAACAAAAGACAAGCCAGAACAAATAGGGTCCAAGCAGTACTGCCAAATACCTGCCCAATAAGTTCTGGTTTTTGTTGGCCAATTCTCCTGGCAATAATGATTTGAGCTCCATCGGCCATCCCAGCCAAGCACATGAATAAGGTTACATACAAAAGACCTGCATTTCCAACTGCATCAAATGCTTCTGTCGAATACCTGGCAATTAATGAGGCATCTGTTAGTAATACGATGGATTGGATAAATCCTGTTACCATCATGGGTAAGGCTACGCCTAAAATTGTCTTGTACCTTAGTGCGAGCATTTAGTCTATTTGGATCACCAAACCTTTTAAGTACGCACCTTCGGGATGAAATGCTTGAATAGGATGATCAGCGGGTTGATGCAATTGATCCAAAATCCGGCAAGAACGCCCTGCTTCAATAGCTGCCGCAATTACTGTGTTCGTAAAAAGCAGCGTATCCACAACCTGGGAGCAAGAAAAGGTAAAAATAAGGCCACCTGACTTAATTTGACGAATGGCGTGTGCATTTAAACGTTTATATCCCTGGATAGCCTGATGGCGTTTATCACGATGCTTGGCAAACGCTGGGGGATCCAAAACAATGATATCATAATCTTCAGGCAAATTTTTCATGTAGTCCATGGCATCATCAACGATCGACGCGTGTCTTTGCTCAAAATTATTGAGCGCAACGTTTGCATCTGTAAGTGCAATGGCTTTTTTAGAGCTGTCGAGTGAATGTACTAATTGTGCATCATGTAAAAGCGCTTGCATACTAAAACCACCTGAATAACAAAAAGTGTTCAGCACTTTTTTACCTTTTGCATATTTCCCCAAAAGGGCCCGATTTTGCCGCTGGTCAATAAAGAATCCTGTTTTCTGACCATTGATCCAGTCTATGTGATATTGTACGCCATTTTCCATTGCCAAGTGCGGAGTTGAGACTTCGCCAAAAAGATATGCGTCTGTTGATTGTTCTCGCCTTGGAAGGGTGTCACTTGATTTGTGATAAATTGCTTTTAATTCTTTTCCGATGACATTTTGAAGCGCTAAAGCAATAAGGTCAACATGTCGATACATACCATAGGAGTGACATTGAATAACGGCGACTCCGTTGTAATAATCGATGATAAGTCCGGGTAAAAGATCTCCTTCTCCATGGCAAAGTCGAAATATATTATTGTTCTGGTTAAGCAGACCTATTCGCAAGCGCAATTGGTAAGCATTTAAAAGGCGTTTCTCATAAAAAGAGACGTCTATAGTTTCATAGTCGAAACTCAAGATTCGCACGGCTATTGTTGCATGCTGAAAATGACCAACCCCTAAAATTTGTTGTTTTTTAGTAGTTAGACAAACGAGGTCACCATCTTGCAATTCTGTGCAGTCGCTTGAGATTGCTCCAGAGAAGACCCATGGGTGTTTACGCTGGATGGAATGATCTTTGCCTTTGGCGATGGTAAGTAGGGGATAAGACATGTGCAAAAATAGCCCGAAAAACCGTACATTTGTCAAAAAATTAAGAGTTATGGCTAACAAACGAATCCTCAAAAGAAACATCAACGAAATGGTATTTGATGTAGTAGAAGAATGCTTCTTTTTTGAAATGACTGCTCCAGAAAAAGCAGATCGTTCTGCCAAACTCATTGATGAAGCTGCTGAATTTCAGGATCAAATGTTGACTAAAATGAACAAAGCGAAAGGTAAAGCAGAGTTCCGTGCTATTGCCAATGAAGTGGAAGCAAAAGCAAACTACTTCGTAGACGCGCTTAATGGTCTCAACAAATAATTAAGCTACCCAATGTGGGAGCTTCATCATTTCTCACTTTCCTTGCTACTTGCAGGCATCATTGTTCTGCTTTGGATTACTGAATGGATTCCTGTCTACTTAACAGCCCTTTTGCCACTTTTATTGGCAGTTCCATTGGGCTTACTCACACCTAAGGAGCTTGCTCAATGCTATGGTGACGCCAATATTTTTCTATTCTTTGGCGGTTTTGTAATGGCCCTAGCACTAGAAAAGTGGGGAGTACATGAGCAAATAGCGCGACGGATTATCGCAGTTGTTGGCGATAAAAAATCTAATATTCTTCTGGGATTCATGCTCAGTACTGGCCTGATTTCAATGTGGATTTCTAATACCGCGACTGCACTCATGATGTTGCCTATGGCCATTGCAGTAATTGAAGCAATGCCACCCGCTCATCGCCAGTCTAGATTTAGCATCTTACTTATGCTTTCTATTGCTTATTCAGCAAACATTGGTGGTATTGGTACTCTTATAGGGTCTCCACCAAATACCCAAATGGCTAGTATATTATCGGAAAATTTCAATACAGAGATCAGTTTCTTTGATTGGTTAAAAATTGGCATGCCACTCGCCCTCGTATTATTGTTTACGATGTTTGGAATTTTTAATTATTTGTTGGGCAAAGAAAGAAAAGACGTACATGATCTGCATTTTCATACCCTCCCTTGGACAAAAGCGCAAAAAAGAGTACTCTGGATTTTTTCTGTTGTAGCAGGTTTATGGATTTTTAGGGAGCTTATAGGCAAGTACTTTGGAGTGACTTACCGCGATGAAAACGCAGCCATACTTGGCGCAATTGCCATGTTTCTGATGCCGAGCGGTGAAGCGCGTAAAGAAAAAGTGCTACGATGGTCAGATACTGAAAAATTACCCTGGGGTATTTTACTTCTTTTTGGAGGTGGCTTAGCACTAGCGGCAATTCTCGAAAAAAATGGAGTTCTCAAATATCTGGCAAGTTCTTTTACATCCTTCGAGGGAATTGGTCTTGTTGCAGCTGTTGGATTCATCGCATTTTTAGCAGTTTTTGTAACGGAAGTATTATCCAATTTGGCCATGGTAACCCTATTTATACCGGTTGTAGGCGTTTTTGCGCAGCAAATAGGCCTTCCATTAGTGCCGCTTGCAATGGCGCTCACCTTAAGTGCTAGCTTAGCTTTTATGATGCCAGTAGGTACACCACCAAATGCAATTGTTTTTGGTTCAGGTTATTTGCGTATCAAGGATATGATGCGCTACGGTTTCATACTAAACATCATTAGTTTCATCTTGGTCAGTGTTTTTGTGATATTGTTTCTGTAATTGAAACAATATTCTTAATTTTCGCTACTAAACCTGCTGTATGTTAACTATTGATCGTTTGTTTGATGTCCCAAGACATCAGCTCAAAAATTATCCCAATCCTAACATGTTTGTTACCAAAACAAATGGAATTTGGGTTCCGCTTTCAACTTCAGATTTCCTAGATGCGGCTATGAAAGCTTCTCGAGGCCTTATTTCAATGGGTGTTAAAGTTGGGGATCGAGTAGCGGTAGCAAGCGCCAATCGTTTTGAGTGGAATGTGCTAGATATTGCTGTTCAACAAGTAGGTGCTATCTTGGTTCCGCTCTACCCAAATATTTCAGAAGCTGATTATCGTTTTATTCTGAATGATGCTGGAGTGGAATTGTGTGTTGTTTCTAACCAAGAATTAGTCGACAAGATCACCTCTGTTCGTAAAGATGTACCAAGTCTTCAACATTTATTTTCATTTGACCAAGTCCCAAATTGTGCTCACTGGTCAGAAATCGAAGCGGCAAAGGGGCAAACCGAGATAGAAGTCGTGGAACAAAGAATGGCGGATGTAAAAAGTTCCGATTTAGTTACCATCATTTATACTTCAGGTACAACTGGTAACCCAAAAGGAGTAATGCTTTCCCATTCAAATATCATAGCTACTGTATCGTCTTGTATTGAACCTATTCCCGCAGATAAGGATTCAAAAGTGCTGAGCTTTCTGCCAGTATGCCATATATACGAACGCATGTTACATTATTTGTACATGTATATTGGTTGCTCCATACACTTTGCCGAATCTATGGATACAATCGGTGATAACATTAAAGAAGTGAAGCCCGATGTTTTTTCGGCTGTACCTCGCTTAATTGAAAAAGTTTTTGACAAAATCATGGCTAAGGGTGAAGAACTTAGTGGAATCAAACGCGCACTTTTCTTTTGGGCTGTGGACATTGCGGAGCAATACGACGTTGTTGGTAAATCTTTGTTTTATAAGATGAAACTAGCGATTGCCCGCAAGCTCATTTTTACAAAATGGCAGGAAGCCCTTGGTGGTAATGTCAAGGCAATTGCATCTGGCTCTGCTGCTCTTCAACCACGCTTGGCGCGTATTTTTTTGGCTGCAGACATTCCTATTTTAGAGGGTTATGGTCTCACTGAAACATCGCCAGTAGTGTCAGTTAATAATTTTGTCACTGGTATTCGCATTGGTTCGGTAGGTCCGCTAGTAGACAATGTCCAAGTTAAAATTGCAGCTGACGGAGAAATCCTGGTCAAAGGTCCCAACGTCATGATGGGTTACTATAAAAATCAAGAAGCTACCGATGAAGTCTTTGATGCAGATGGTTGGTTCTGCACCGGAGATATAGGAACCTTTCAGGAAGAAAAGTTCTTAAAAATTACAGACCGTAAAAAAGAGATTTTCAAGACCTCAGGGGGTAAATATATTGTTCCACAGGCTATGGAGAATCGCTTGAAACAATCTCGCTTTATTGAACAAGCAATGGTAATTGGAGAAGGTGAAAAGTTCCCAGCTGTTTTTGTCGTACCAAATTTTGCATTTGTAAAAGAGTGGGCGCATAGACACCAACTCAATTTTGATTCCTTGTCAAATGAAGAAATAGTCTCCAATCAGACCTTAGTGGAACGCATCAACAAAGAGATAAACCAAATTAACTTGGAATACGGTTCATGGGAACAACTAAAAAAAGTGAAGCTATTGCCAAATGAGTTTACGATTGATGGAGGTGAGCTCACCCCAACCTTGAAGTTCAAGCGCAAAAAAATTCTTGAAAAGTATCAAGAACAATACCATGAAATATACAGCTCATAAATTAATTAAGAACATAAAAAAAGCCGGCGAAAGCCGGCTTTTTTATTACTATGAAGTAACTTCATTAGTGTTGACCTCCAGAGCAAGACTTTTGTGTTGAATTGCCGGAAGAACAAGATTTTTGCGTAGAGCTAGAAGAGCAGCAGCTACCACTTTTCTTTTTCTTTTTGCGTTTGTCGTCTTTTTTAACGATTTGAGTTCCGTTAACAGCTGCATAAGCTGTGCCTGCCATAGAACCTACAAATGCGGTAAGGGCGATGGCTACAAATACTTTTTTCATGGCGTTTATTTTTTTCTAAAGTTACAAATTAATTTAATGTGCCAAGCTTGGTCAGTTTTGCTTGGACTTTTTCTCCAATTTTTACATCAATTTTCGTGCCGAGCGGTAAAAATAGATCTACGCGAGACCCAAATTTAATAAATCCAAACTCCGCTCCGGTTTGTGCAGTGTCTCCAGTTTGTGCGTAATAACAGATCCTTCGCGCAAGCGCTCCTGCAATTTGTCTGAATAATATTTCAGTTCCATTTGAATGTTTCACGACGCAAGTACTCCTTTCATTGTCTGTACTGCTCTTTGGATGCCAAGCCACAAGAAATAGGCCTGGATGGTATTTAGTATAGCTAACTTCACCTGAAATAGGGTAATAGTTAGCATGTACGTTTAGAGGTGACATAAAGATGGAAACCTGAATGCGTTTGTCTTTGAAATATTCAGTTTCTTCTACTTCTTCAATTACAACCACCTTGCCATCTGCCGGGCACATGATATCCATGGGATTTGCATTACAGTCGCGCTTTGGTATCCTAAAAAATTGAATTACGAGGTAAAGCAGAATTACAAAACCAATTTCAAGAAACAGAAAAAGCCAGTAAATTGAGCTTGCCAATAGGTAATAGTTGAGCGCACTCAAGCCCAAAAATAGTATGATGCTCCCAATCATGATGGAGCGTCCTTCGCGGTGAAATGTCATCATTTCCAGTAAAGATAAATTATTGACCAACAATAGAAAAATGGAATCGCAAAAAGAGCCGCATCAAAACGGTCTAAAACGCCACCATGTCCTGGTAAAATTTTTCCGCTGTCTTTGATTTGTAAGCTTCTTTTAAACAAAGATTCAAGTAGGTCTCCAAAGATGGCGCAAGGTGCAACAATAAGGGCCGCAATCATCCAAAATAATACTTCGCCTTTGTTTATATAAGTGCCAATGACAAATCCAAGTATGAGTGTAAATACAATTCCTCCTATTGTGCCTTCCCAAGTTTTTTTTGGTGAAATGCGTTCAAATAGTTTACGCTTTCCAAAAGCCCGTCCTGTGAAATAGGCAAATGAATCGTTGGTCCAGATGAGTAAAAACATACCTAGCACTTTTGGCAGTGTAGAGGTGTCACGTACGTGTAGATCGATACTTAAATAAAAGGGCCCAACAACATAAATGATACCAAAGACCAACACAGAGATATTCAATAATGGATGTCCATGCTTAGCCCAAAGTTCATTCAGGATGAGTGTAAAAAATAATGGGAAAATAAGACTCAATGAAATAACTGAGAACCACTCAAAACTAATCCCCACTAAAAGTATGTAGATGAAAATACCAATAAAAATACCGATTTCGCTACTGACTTCAACGATTTGATGTTGTTTGAAGAAGTTGTAAAACTCCCAAAGCCCAACAATCATGAAGAATGAAAAAACTAATGCAAATAAATACGGATTCCAGAGCATAGACCCAATTACAAGAGTGCCAAAAAGGGCACCAGTGATCATGCGTTGCCCCATATTTCCGATCATGCAGTAGGTGTTGGTTCTTCAGTTTCGGTTTCTTCTGAACTCGCTTCTTCTGATATAGTATCTTCTTGAACTGGTTCATCGATTGCTGTGGATTCTTCTAGTTGTTGAGGAGTGGATTCTTCAAGAACAACTTCTTCAATCGGGTCCCATGGTCGTTTGCCAAAAATAGCTTCTAGGTCCTCTTTAAAGATTACCTCTGAGCTCAATAATCTTTCGGCAAGTAGTGCTAATTTATCTTGGTTCTCACCAAGCAACTGAAGTGCACGTTGGTACTGACCTTCAATGAGTTTGCTCACTTCTTCGTCAATAACTTTGGCTGTGTCTTCAGAGTATGGCTTTGTAAAAGCATCACGACCTTGTGAGTCATAGAAGGAGATATTACCTACACGTTCATTAAGTCCATAGATAGACGTCATGGCATATGCTTGTTTGGTAACGCGTTCTAGGTCTGATAATGCACCAGTAGAGATTCGTTGAAAGGTGAGTTGTTCAGCGGCTCTTCCACCTAATGTTGCACACATGTCATCAAGGAGTTGCTCTGTAGTAGTAATACTTCTTTCTTCAGGTAAATACCATGCTGCACCTAATGATTGCCCACGAGGTACAATAGTAACCTTTACTAAAGGATTGGCATATTGCAATAGCCAAGAAACAGCGGCGTGTCCAGCCTCGTGGTATGCAATTGTTTTTTTCTCCTCAGGAGTAATGATTTTATTTTTCTTTTCTAAGCCACCAATGATTCTGTCCACTGCATCTAGGAAATCTTGTTTTTCAACTTGTTTTTTGTTGTGGCGGGCTGCAATTAAGGCTGCCTCATTACATAAATTTGCAATGTCAGCACCTGAGAATCCTGGAGTCTGCTTAGCTAAAAAGTCGACGTCGATTTCTGTCGATAACTTAATTGGTTTCAGGTGTACCCCAAAAATAGCTTTGCGCTCATTGAGGTCAGGCATATCTACGTAGATTTGACGGTCAAAACGACCTGCGCGCATGAGTGCACTATCTAATACATCTGCACGATTCGTTGCAGCTAAGATGATAACCCCAGAATTGGTGCCAAAACCGTCCATTTCAGTGAGGAGTTGATTGAGTGTATTTTCGCGTTCATCATTCGTATTAAACCCGTTGTTTTTACCTCTAGCACGTCCAATTGCGTCTATTTCATCGATAAAAATAATGGCCGGTGCTTTTTCTTTTGCTTGACGAAATAAATCGCGTACTCGTGAAGCTCCAACGCCAACAAACATTTCAACAAAATCAGATCCTGAAAGGGAGAAGAATGGTACTTTAGCCTCGCCTGCCACAGCTTTGGCTAATAAAGTTTTACCTGTTCCTGGAGGCCCTACTAACAGTGCTCCTTTGGGAATTTTTGCACCGAGTTCAGTATATTTCTTAGGGTTCTTTAAGAATTCTACAATTTCAACAATTTCCTCCTTAGCACCTTCGAGTCCTGCTACATCTTTGAATGTCACGTTCGTACTTTTACCCTTTTCGTAAACTTGTGCTCTAGACTTGCCAATATTAAATATTTGGCCGCCACCACCACCGCCGCCGCTACCTCCGGACATGCGTCGCATTACAAACATCCAAATCAAGACGATGATACCAAATGGTAATAGATAACCAAGAATTTGGGCAATCCAATTTGTTTCGATAATGTTTTCATAATCATGGTACCCACGTTCATCCAAAGCCTTTTCAAAATTGGCATGATTACCAATGTTTTCTAGTTCAAAAACAATTTTAGATGGCTGTGCATTTTTATTAGCGAGTATCTTACTTAGTTTTGGAAAGTCTAGGTTTTTACGTGTTTTAATATATGAATTGGCATTTTGACGCAATTGAAACCTAGCGGTGCTTTGATTCACAATTTTCACTTGCTTCACTGCTTTGGCTTCAACTAAGTCGAGTAGCGTTTCTTTGTATTTGATTGTTGTGGTGGATTCGTTGTTGATGTATAAGTGAGAACTTACAAGAACGACAACAAAAGCGACGTAAATCCAATAAACGGAAAATGGGTTTTTTCTTTTTTCTTCAGACATGTGGACGGAGATTATAAATTGGGTAGATCAGTACGTTTGGCATCGGCCCAAAGGTCTTCGATGTCATAGAAAGAGCGAGCATCTTTGTAGAAAATATGGCATACAACATCGATGTAGTCGAGCAGAACCCATTCTGAATTGGTCTTGCCCTCGGTGTGCCATGGTTTTTCTTTTAGCTCTTTTCTGGTGTTGCGTTGCACATTGCTAGCGATACCATCTACTTGTGTGCTCGATTCACCGCTACAAATCACGAAAAAGTCGCAAACGGCACTATCGAGTTCACGCAGATCTAAAATAGTAATGTCTTGCGCTTTGTTATTTTGCATTCCTTCTACTATAACGTCAACAAGTAACGCAGAAGGATCTAATTTTTTCTTTTTTGCCATTGATATGTTTCTAATACAAAACTAACTGATAAATTTGAAAAGACTTGATTTTCATGATGACCAAATTCGGTTCAGTTTTCATTCAGTTAGCGTCCGTTGATTCTACTAACAATTATGTTGCCAATCTTATCCAACAAGGAAGTTGCCAAGATGGTTCGGTAATAATGGCAGATTATCAAACCAATGGGCGTGGGCAGCGCGGAAATTCATGGCAGTCTGTCAGTGGTCAAAACCTGATGTTCAGCCTTGCGTTTCATCCACCTTATCCACTAGAAGAACATATTAGGCTCTCCTGGTATACTGCGCTTATATGGCAGCAATGTTTGCTGCGTTTTGGGGTTTCTTTGCAAATTAAATGGCCTAATGACCTATATGTTAATAACCGAAAAATAGGAGGAGTACTCATTGAGCAACAGCTAAAGGGGGATCGTTTAGAATGGGGTGTCCTTGGTTGCGGCATCAATGTCAATGCAAAGCCTGAAATAACGCATTCTACAAGTCTATTTGAAGAGGTTAAACAGCATTTCAAACCTTATACAGTACTTCAAGAGTTTTTGGACTTGTTCAATGGGCAACAAGCTATGCTACTAGGAGACTTTAATACGCTCAAGCAGAAATTTGAAGATGAGCTTTGGCTTAGAGGTATGTTGTGGAGATACCAAACACTTGAAGGCCGCCAATTTGAAGGCCGCATTCTTGGGGTCAATAACAAAGGTGAGTTGGGTATCCAAACAGCTGACTCTATTCAATATTTCGGTAATCAGGAGATTAAATTCTTACATCCCTGAACTCAGTTGCTCGGTCAAGTTTGCAGCCATATCGACAAGCAGTTTTTGTAAAGGTTTTTCAATCAGCATTTTGAGCATCATATTTAACTCTGCGTTGATTTCTATGTAGCCATTCGTGGCTTGACCTTCGCTTTTTAGATAGATAGTTAAATCAAATGCGAAGGGATTGCTTACAGCCCCTTTAAAGTACAACATTGTATCTGTCACTTCTTTTTTTTCAAGGGATAGTGAAACTTGTCCAGCGGCTTTAAAACTGAACTCGTTAGCTGAACATTTAAATTCAGATGTCTGGTTTGCTGGTAGTAAAAATTGGTAATTTGAAGTTTGGGCTAGGTAGGCACTCACCTGTGCTGTCTGCGCAGGAATTTCAAATTTTTGGCTTTGTAACTTGAGCATTTATTTAGTTTCTCAGTCTTGCATCCAAGTACTAGGATTGTTGCGCCATTCATGAAGGGTTTCTTCATCGGAAGCGCTAATAAATTGCGTTTTGCTTGCTACGGCAATGAGTGTCCCATAGTCTGTCAGACAAACATAGGGGCAATTAGCAGCAGAGAAATTTTGTTCAGCTAATGAGAATCCATAGGTGAATGTGGCAATTAATCCTTTTACATCAAGGCCTCCAGCACGAAGTGCCTCAACAGCTTTTAAGCTGCTCCCTCCAGTAGAGATGAGATCTTCTATTACGACTACGCGTTGACCTTCCTGGTATGCACCCTCGATTAAGTTTTCCATGCCGTGTCCTTTTGCTGCACTGCGAACATAAATGAATGGTAAACCGAGCTCTTGGGCAATAAGAGCACCTTGCGCTATTCCACCCGTTGCCACTCCGGCAATTACAT
>Ga0102811_1000005_pt1 | contig 93310 bp, 88 predicted proteins | sample ColrivemetaGS705_FD_84507 | JGI IMG/M metagenome (GOLD analysis project Ga0102811, IMG submission 84507) | Estuarine microbial communities from the Columbia River estuary - Flood tide ETM metaG S.705 | ecosystem: Environmental > Aquatic > Marine > Intertidal zone > Estuary | place: USA: Columbia... | reverse complement strand
CATTTCTTCAATTTCATCACCAAAAAAATGAATGCGATATGCGTGCTCACCATAAGAAGGGTATACTGTTATGGTATCTCCTTTAACCTTAAAAGTTCCACTACTTATTTCAGTTTCAGTTCTTGAATACAAGCTAGAAACTAATAAGTGTAAGAATTTTGTTCTTGGGATTGCTTGATTAACTTCAATATTTATAACATTTTTTTTGAATTCAACAGGGTTTCCAATACCGTAAATACAAGAAACTGAGGCTACTACAATTATATCTCTTCTTCCTGAAAGCAATGCTGAAGAAGCGCTAATTCTTAATTTTTCAATTTCCTCGTTAATAGATAAATCTTTTTCAATAAAAGTTCCAGTAACGGGAATATAGGCTTCAGGCTGATAGTAGTCGTAATAAGAAACAAAATATTCAACAGAATTATTAGGAAAAAACTGTTTAAATTCTGAATATAATTGCGCAGCTAATGTTTTATTATGTGCTAAAACTAAGGTTGGTTTTTGAGTTCTTTCAATTAAATTAGCAACTGTAAATGTTTTACCAGAACCTGTTACACCTAATAAGGTTTGGAACTTTTCATTCGCATTAATTCCACTTACAAGTTGTTCAATAGCTTGTGGTTGATCTCCCGTTGGCTTAAAATTAGATTCTAGTTTAAACTGCATTTTGCAAAAATAAACTAAATTCTAGTTTTATTAAGAATTTTTTATTTTCTAATAAGGCTAAAATGTCCTTTTCTAATGGTGATATTTCCGTTGGAATCTATTAATTCAACTGAAAACCAATAATCGGTTGATGGTAAATACATTCCATTAAATAATCCGTTCCATCCATCACTTTTTGGATCTATTTGGGTTATTAATTTTCCAAATCTGTCGAAAATATAAATTTTTGAAGTTGCATAAAAATTTTCATTAACACCTAAAACTTGCCAAGTATCATTTGCTCCATCATTATTTGGAGTGAAAAATTTTGGATATCCAATAATAGAAACATCTATGGAAGTTGTTCCACAGTTTTTATCATTAATTACAATGGTATGAATTCCTGCAGGTACGTTATTAAAAAATGGTACATTTTGAAAATCGTATTCTACTTTTCCTTTTGAATCAAGCAATGAGAATTTATAATCTCCAAGGCCTAAATTAGTTGTAGAAATTGTGATTGAGTTGTTGTTAGAATCATCTTGAATTGATATGTCATTTAGTTGAATAACTGGAGGATTGGATTCAATTATTTTAAAACTATTATAACCTATACAATAAGTATCATCTAAAGAATCAGTTAAATTATTTTCATAATTATGTGTAACTTCAACTTTATAAGTTCCTTCTGCATTTGCTTCATAATAGGAATTTGTTGCACCAGAAATGCTATTGTTATTGAAATACCATTGATAGGTGTCTTTTGGGTCTATAGTACTTCCATCTAATAATAAAGAATCATGAAGTTCATCTCTAGGATTATTAACACATAGAGTTAAAACTTCTTCTTTTCCTTTAGGTTCTGGTAATTGATTTATGTTTAAATTCAGAGTTCCTCCTCCTAAACAAGAATTGGTAGTTTCATTTTCAATTCGGACAAAAACTTCTTTAGGGTCAAAATCCTGGATTCCATTTATTTGATTAATCTGTAATAATGCATCATTGTTATTAGGATAGATTTCGACAAGAACAGGAGTTTGGAAAATTAATTTTATATTATTTGAAATTTCATCAAAATCAAATGTTCCAAAACCATTTCCTTCACTTTTTATTGCATTAGTGTCATTTCCATTGTTTTCAATCTCACAAGTATAAACAGCTGGATAAGAATCTAAACTAGTTTCGAGAACAGATAAATCAATTGTTCCCATACTAAAGCAACCTGTGTTAGAGCTTTTAACTTTTACTAATAATGAGTGGTAAAAAGGGTTATTGCTATTTCGATATGCTGATTTATTAAGTGGATTTAATAGCGTAATATCATCTGCCTCATAAAATGAGACTTCAAGATCTGCTATATTGTTTGTTAGTTCATTTTCTTTTGTGGAAAGATTAAATGAAGTAATTCCGTCAATAGTATTTGAATCAAAATCACATTGTGTATACGCAATATTAGGTATTATTGTTGGAGGATTGTAAACTTCAATTTCAAAATTCCCTTTGTAAGTTTTTGGGAAACCGCAATCATCAATTAAATTAACCTCTAATTTGTATATACCTGAATTTGATAATTGAATATTTGAAAAATTTAAGGATGAAATAGGATTAATTCGTGGTAAATTATTATGTGTCCAGGTGTAGGAACCTCCAGGTATATCTTCAGCGTTAAAAGTATAATCACTACCAACGCATAGTTTAACTTTTTGATTTGTAATAATTTGATTATTATTTTCAACACTCGTAATTTCTATTGGCAATAATAAAGATGCTATAAAAGGTGGCAATCCCTGGGTTGATAAACGACCTCCTAAGTCTATTGTTCCATGCTCATATTCACATAAAAATCCTAACCCTTCAGGATTATTAATAACTCCAAGTTTACTTGATCCTATTTCATAAGTACTTGAAAGTGCTCTGTATATTTTACCATTAGGAGCTAATTGAAGAGCACCTCTGTACAAATTTCGATTATCTAATATAGTTCGTGCAGCAGCACTTGTAACATTTGTATTTTCTAAATCTATTTGATATAAAGTTGATGTGTGATTGGTTGGAATATTATTTTGTGACCGATCATCATTATTCCAATAATCATTAGAAGCAGCACAGTATAAACGATTTCCACTTGGAGAGAATTCAACACCATACGGTTTATTGTTTGGGAAAATTAGAGGAATACTAACTTCATTAGAAATAATTCCAGTGGCATCATCAAAATCATAAAGTATTAGTTTTCCATCACCTTGATGTGCGATTGCGATTTTTGTTCCATCTGGAGAAATTTTTAAGTATCCTCTCTTATCTTCACTTACATAGAAGCCATTGTTTCCAGCAATTGGTATATTATTAATACCATCAACTCCAGCCGTGCCATTAACTGTAAAAACATAAAATCTTCCGTTTTTATAAGTAATTACCCAGTAAGAGTCACAATCATTACTTTTAACAGCTGTAATTTTTTCAGATGTATCATTAATAAGTGGATTGTTTTTTGAAATTACTTTATTTAATAAAATATCAACTATTGAATATTGTAATCCATTTTTAAGTTCACTATTTTGATGATCAACTGTAAAAACATAATAGATATTATCCTCTTCTGGGTTCGGAACAATTATAGCAGATTGTGAGCTGGAAGAATCGCCATTTAACCCATCTCCGTTTGTCATTGGATTGTGGTTTTTATCCCAAACCTTAGTCCCGTCTGTATAAAACAATAAGTTTCCATTACCATCAGAAATTGATGCACATCCTTCTAAAGTCTTTAATTGTCCATTTGTTAAAGCAACTGGATTTCCTGAATTAAAATTAATTCCTGCATTTTGACCAAAAAACCAATAATTAGCTTCGCCTTGAGAAAAGATATTTATTGAACAAAATAATAAATAAAGGATTACTAATTTTTTCATTTTAATTGGAAACTATAAATAATAGCTTTCAAAGATATAAATATAAGTTTAAAGGTTAGTTAATAACAATTACAAATCTCTTTTTTTAAGAAGTACAAAAGACAAATAAATAAAAATAGCAGTCCAAATAAGTACAATAACAATATCTAATGGCTGTACTGAAAAATCTTTAGATAAATCTTCTCCTACTTGTTTAGCTACAGTTTGAACAGCACTTAATCTGGTAAAAGGTTCTTTAATTAAATTGCTCATTGCTTCCAATGGAAAGATGCGCATAATATCTTCAGCATTTGGCTTTATTTTCCAATACAACATTCCTTTTGTAAAACCTTCTATCATTGCCCAAACCAACATAGCTCCAACTGCAAATGCAGAACGTTTTATTAATATTCCTAAAAATAAACCAAACGAAAAGAAACCAACTAATTTTACAAAAAAAGCTATTAAATATTCCAAATCGGTGGTTACAATAGAAAATTCATTAAAATCGGAATAACTATAACCTAAAATAATTGAGACAATAAAAACAAAAATTGTTGAAATAAATGCTAATAATAAAACCGTATAAAATTTAGAAAGTATAAATTCTTTTTTGCTTAAACCATCAATTAAATTTTGTTTTAATGTTTTGTTGCTGTATTCATTAGCCATCATTGAAACTATAACCAATAGTAAAAAGAATTTAAAAATGGAGGCCATAAAAGTGTTGAAATGCCATATATAAGGAAAGTTAAAAATACCTTGTTCGGCTAAATGAAATTGAACAGGTCCAATGTCAAATTTTATTGCAGCAATTAAAGCGATAGATGTTAAAAGTGCAAAATAAACAACGATTAAAACTCTGCTTGCTCTGCTATATTTTAATTTATGAATTTCTATATTTAATAATCGAAACATTATGATTTGTTGTTGGTTAGTGATAAAAATTGTTGTTCTAAACTTGGCTTACGTTTAACTAAATGAGATAGTATTATTCCATTTTCATATAAAAATTGATTAAGTTCTGAAGCTGTAATTGCTTTATTTAATGTTGCAATAATTCTATCATCATCAATTTTTGTAGAAGTTATTCCTTCATAGGTTGAAAGTAATTCTAATAATTTTCCTGAATTTGTATCTGTCTTAAGTTCAAATAACCCATAAGATGAAGTCATTTCATCAACCGTACCTGAATATAATTTAATTCCTTCTCTAATTACTACAACATGAGAGCAAACTTTTTCAACTTCATCTAATAAATGGGAAGCTAATAATATGGTTGTTCCGTTTGTTGCAATAGTTCGAATTATTTCTCTAATTTCATGAATTCCTTGTGGGTCTAAGCCATTTGTTGGTTCGTCTAAAATTAAAATTTCTGGATCATTTAAAAGGGCAGAGGCAATAGCTAAACGTTGTTTCATTCCTAAAGAGAAAGTACTAAATTTGCTATCTTTTCTTCCATATAAATTAACTGTTTTTAATTTTTCTTCTATTTTATCGAAAGAAATACCTTTTATTTTACAAACCAATTTAAGGTTTTGAACAGCAGTCATGTAAGGATAAAAATTAGGTCGCTCAATAATTGCTCCAACTTTTTTTAGTGCTTCATGGGTTGATAATTTTCCGTCAAACCAACTGAAACTTCCGGAAGTTTCATTAACAACATTTAAAATAATACCTAATGTAGTTGATTTTCCACTTCCGTTAGGGCCTAAAATACCATATACATTTCCCTTTTTTATATCAAAAAACAAATTATTAACGGCGTGGATGTTTCCAAATTTTTTATTGAGGTCTTTAATAGATAAGATTGTTTCCAATAGAATTATGTTTTGTATAAAATTAAGACGAATTTTTTTTATAATTGTTACAGCAATATACTAAATTTGGCATTTACTCGATAAAATGATGGAAGAACAAAAACTTATTTCTCAAAAAAAACCTGCATTTCCAATTAATCAACAATTATATGATTATTTAACAGAATACAATAGAAATATTAAAATTCCTGTTTTTTATGATGATTTATTACGATTTGCTGGGGCAATAAATGTGTACGATAAAAATGGAGAAGATACCTTATGGATTAGAGTTTATTACGCAGAACATGAGCGTGAAGAGATAGATTTAAGTTTAAAACGAATGTATCTTATTTTGCACGGTGATGGTAGTGAAGATTCTTTACCTTTTTTAACTGTTGATGCAATTGATTATTGCACATTTGGAAATTCAAAACCTTTCAGAATTAAAATAAGAAATATTTTAAATGACAATCATACATATTTATATATAAAAAAGGCTGATGCTTCTAGGGTTTACGGTTTAGAATTAGAGCATATACTTTCTCCAAATAATATAAACTTTTTAGTGTATAAAGACACTTTAATAGAGGAACATGTTTTAGGTGTACCAGGTGATCAATTTTTAACTGAAAATTTAAAATCTGTATCAGTAAGAGGGTTAAAAAGACTATCAAAAGAGTTCGTGAAATTTAATGAACGTTGTATGATTCGTTTGTTAGGTGATATGCGTTCTTATAATTATGTGATAGTTGCTTCTTATGATTTTGATCAGGTGGAATACAGAATTAGAGCCATGGATTTTGATCAACAAAGTTTTGAAGGAAACTTAAAAGTCTATTTTCCACAATATTTTAAAGAAAATTATCCTTTTGTAAAAATGGTTGAAGAAAATTTACAGAAGGAATCAGTAGAACAATATAAAAAAGAAGAAAGATCAGCAATTGCAAGAAGGTTAAGAGGATCTCAAGAAAGAATTAATGATTTGTTGGCTTGTATGGTTAATGATACAATTTCAAAACCTGAAAAAATAAAACAATTAAAATTAGATTTGGTAAAATATACTAATGACAAAAATTTTAAAAAATGTAATTCAATGGGTGAAATACTGAAAGTAGCTTTTGATTTTGTAACCAGAAATTACGAAAATGTAAATACCTATATTATTAGATAGATTTTTTAATTCAGACTAAAACAAAGACTAAGATTAAAAGTTAGATTTTATTAAGATTAGTAATTATCAAAATCTATATCATCAATATTATCAAAATCGTCATTGTCTAAAAAGTAATCATCATCGTCGTATGATTTATCTGCTTTAAACTCTTTATCTGGAGCCTTTTCAGGTGGATGACCAAAAGAGAGAGCTATATAAGGTGTGTTTTTTTCTTCTTTAGTAGTAATTTCTGAAAGTTCAACAAAAAAAGTCCACATTGAAAAAAAATCATACACATAAATTAATTTATCTCCAGTCTTTTTTAAAACGCTGTTTAAAAGGCAGTTACTCATAGATATGTCAATATCATCTTCAGACATGTCAAATAATGGAATTTCATCACCTTGTTCCCATTCATTATTACTTTTATAGAATGAAGCCATTTCCTGACCGTTAAACCCAAATGATTTTGCTATAAAAAAATGTAAATCTTCTAAATTAGTTGACTCATTTACAACTATATCTCTAAATACATCTTCTTCAACATCTAATATTATTCTAATTTTGTAAGCCATTATTTTTGAATATATGATTTTGCAAATGTACTATATAAAGTTATAATTCTTATTTTTACAAACCAACAATTTTTATATGAACGCTAAACAATTAAAATTACAGGCTTTAAATGATATGTGTAAAAATACATTAAACGAAACATTACAAATTACGTATACCGATTTAGGTGAAGATTATTTGGTAGCTAAAATGCCTGTAAATAATAGAGTTTATCAACCCGATGGAATTTTAAATGGCGGGGCAACAATGGCTTTAGCAGAGAGTGTTGGTAGTCCAACATCCATGTTGGCGATAGATTTGGATAAATATACTGTTAGAGGAATTGAGTTTTCTGCTAACCATTTGCGAAGTGCTAAAAATGGAAATGTAACTGCAACAGGAAGAATTATTCATAAAGGAAAAACAATTCATTTAGTTGAAATAAAAGTTGAAGATGATAGAGGAAGGCTAATTTCATTGTGTAAGTTAACAAATTATATTTTGGCTAAATAATAATTTTTATATTCATACCTTAATATCTAAAACAACTAAATTGAATAAAGAAGTATTCCCTTTTTTCAACAGAATAGCAGAGTTATATTCCAATAAACTTCCATTTGTTGTATATAGAAAACCTAATGAAGAACTTGTTTCGCTAATTACACAAAATGAGCCTATTGTTTATGAATTAACTAATTTTAAAGAATCCGGATTTGTATTTGTTCCTTTTCATAATACTGGTAAAAAAGTAATATTTCCTATAGAAAAGTCGAGTTTATTTCATTCAAAAATTTCTCAATATGATGATCTTTTCATAAATGAAAAGCAACTAAAATATAAAAGTGGTTTCAATTTTGATTTAGCTAAACAAAGCCATATTGAATTAGTTGGTAAAGGATTGCATTTTATACAAAATAGTAAGGCAAAAAAAATTGTTTTATCTAGAGAAGAGGTCATAGAATTTTCTCATTTTAATATGGTTAATACCTATAAAAAAATGCTGAAAAATTATCCAAATGCTTTCGTTTATTGTTGGTTTCATCCTGAAATTGGTTTGTGGATGGGAGCTACTCCTGAAAGACTTATTAATTTAAAACAGCAAGCTTTTAAAACAATGGCTTTGGCAGGAACTCAACCTTTTTTAGGCACAACCCAAGTTGAGTGGAAGGAAAAAGAAAAGCAGGAACAACAATTTGTTACTGATTATATTGTTGAAAAAATAAAAGATAAAATTGATATTCAAAAAATTTCAGAGCCTTATACTGTAAAGGCAGGGAATTTACTTCATTTAAGAACAGATATATTTGGAGAATTACATAATTCTGATTTATTGGAAGATTTAATTAATACATTGCATCCAACACCAGCTGTTTGTGGCTTGCCAAAAGATAATGCACTTCAATTTATTTTGCAAAATGAAAATTATAAAAGAACTTATTATTCAGGTTATTTAGGTGAACTTAATATGAAAGATGCTACTCAATTATTTGTTAATTTAAGATGTATGCAGTTGTTTAAGAATGAAGCAAAAATATTTGTTGGAGGAGGCATAACTTTAAATAGTATTCCAGAAAATGAATACGAAGAAACTGTTTCAAAATCTATGGTAATGAAAAGTGTATTTTAAATAAGAATCACTAAGCTCAAAAATTTCTAATTAATTCAACTTTTCATGTATTTTGTGGGATTATACTTGAAAGCTTTTATAGCAATTCACACCTGGTTTATGATGAACTTAGTGATTTCTCTTATTTATACATTAAAATTAAGTTTTTACTAAGCTATTAAGTGTTTAAATCATAAAATAAAATAACCAAATCGTAAAATTATGATTTTGTTCTTTTAAATTTAGTAGGTGTACAGTTTTCAGACTCTTTAAAAGTTCTAATAAATGAATTTAAGGAACCGAAACCAGATAATTCACTTATTTCAGTAATTGGTATTTCTGGTTTTTTAATAAGTATTTTTTTAGCTTCCTTTATTCTGTAGTTATTTACAAATTTGTTAAAATTACAACCAATATTTTCATTTACTACTTTTGAAATATAAGATCTATTAGTTCCAATTTCTTGAGCCACATCCCAAATATTTAAATTTGGGTTTAACCAAGGTTTTTCTTTACTGAAATACTTTTTTAGTTTCTTTTCAACGTCCTTTAATTCTTGGTTTTGAATTTCATTATTTTCAGACTCAGTATCTATAGATTCGGTTGAAGGGACTTGAATTAGCCCAATTATAGTTAAAATTAAATATAAAAAAGTAAATAATAAACATACATAAAACAATAACATCCCGTTTGTATTTAATGGGGTTCTTCCAATGTAGGTTACATAAAATCCAGGAATTGACATTAATAAAATGAATGAGATTGTAGCAATATAAAAATAACGTAATTGGTAGGTATCTAAATTAGAAAATGAATCATTCATACTCGTTTTTGCTTTTAAAATAAAACGAATTGTTAAAAAGTTATAGACTATAATTTGAATCATATGAAACCCTCTACTACCTTTATATAAATAAGCTAAAATTTTAGATTTAGTATCAATTAACTCAGTATTGTATAAATTGTTATTCATATATATTAAATAACTTTCCCAACTGGATGCAGTGGTAATAATAAACATTAAAACAGCAATTAAAATTGAAGGTATAAAATGATATAACCATTTTACAGGAACAATTTTGAAATTAAATGCGCTATAAATATACAAGTAATATAAAGGGTAAAATGCCAATAATGAGGCTAAAAATATGAAATCATAATATTTAAAAGCATTCCAATACTCATTAAAAGATAAAAAATGACCTACAAATAAAATAAAACTGTTAAAAAAAAATAAGCCTAAATAAAATCTGTTTTTCAAATTTTTACTTGAAGTTGCAATAAGTGTTATTGCACTAAAAAGGTTTACGAATAATGTAGATAATATGGCAATAATTTTTATCAAAAAGTATTAGTTGTTGAATTAATAATAGCCTAATATAGTATTTCCTTAAATAAATGTTTATGATAATTATCAAGTACATCTTATTTTAAATCTCTATTTATACTTCATTTAGTTTATGTAACTTTGTAAATTAATTTTAGTGTTTAATGCCTCAATTTCCAAAGAACGAATTAGCTCAAATTATTATAGCATCATGTGTAGCTAATAATATTAACCACGTTGTAATTTCTCCCGGATCACGTAATGCACCTTTAACAATTGGTTTTTCAAATCATCCTACTATAAAAACGTATAGTGTAGTTGATGAACGTTGTGCTGCTTTTTTTGCTTTAGGAATGGCGCAACAATTAAGAAAACCTGTAGCAATAGTTTGCACTTCAGGATCGGCATTGTTAAATTATTACCCAGCAATTTCTGAAGCTTTTTATAGTAATATTCCATTGTTAGTTATTTCAGCCGATAGGCCTAAAAATATGATTGATATTGGGGATGGACAAACCATTAGGCAAGAGAATGTTTTTGAAAATCATATTATTGAATCCCTTAATTTAGATGAAAATTATAATGATAAGAATGCTGTAATTTCAAAAATTGGAGCAGTAATTCAAAAATTAAAAAGTAAAAATGGACCTGTGCATATAAATGTTCCTTTTGATGAACCTTTATATGAAACAACCAACAATTTACTTTCTTTTGATAAAATTACTGAAGTTATTAAAAAGCAAACTATTAATGATATTTTATTAAGTAAGTATGCAAATATTTGGAATTCTTCTACCAAAAAGATGATTTTGGTTGGCGAACACTTTACAAATAAAGAACTGCAACAGCAATTAGAAGAGTTTACCAAGGATCCTTCTGTATTAATTTTAATTGAAAATACAGCAAATGTTGCACATCCAAAATTTATTAATAGTATTGATAAATTAATTTTTCCTTTAGAAGATGATGAGTTAGAAAATTTTCAACCAGAAATTTTAGTGAGTTTAGGAGGATTGATTGTGTCAAAAAAAATAAAACAACATTTAAGACGGTTTCAACCTAAATATCATTGGCATATTGATGAAAAAAGAGCATTTGATACATTTCTTTGTTTGAAACATCATTTTGAATTTTCTCCAACGTTGTTTTTTAAATTGTTTCTTCCAAAAATAACAATTGTAGAAAGTAGTTATCAACAATTTTGGTTGTTAAAAAAAGAAGGCAGATTAAACAAGCATAAAGAATTTATAGAGAATTGTGATTTTTCTGATTTGAGTGTATTTAATACGTTGTTAAAATCTATTCCAAATAAATCTCAGTTGCAATTAAGCAACAGTTCGGTTATAAGATATTCACAATTATTTGATATTCACAGAACTTTAAAAGTATTTTGTAATAGAGGAACCAGTGGAATTGATGGCAGTACAAGTACAGCAATTGGAGCCGCATCCGTTGTAAAAGAAAACACTGTTTTAATTACTGGTGATATAAGTTTTTTTTATGATAGTAATGCTTTATGGAATAATTATATTCCTTCAAATTTTAGAATTATTGTAATAAATAATGGAGGTGGTGGTATTTTTAGATTTATTCCAGGGCCACAAAAATCAAGTGCATTGGATTATTTTGAAACTCCACATAATTTAACTGCTGAGTATTTAAGTAAAATGTATAATTTTGAGTATTATTCAGCAACTGATGATAAAAGTTTAAAGGATTCACTTTTAAATTTTTATGAAAAATCATCAAAGCCAAGATTGCTGGAAATTTTTACACCACGTGAAGAAAATGATAAAATTTTAAAAGCATATTTCAACAATTTAAAATAATAATTATGGAATTAAAAGTAGGAGATAAGGTAGATTTATTAGTAGTTAGAAATTTAGCTATTGGTTTTACAGTTTTAGTAAATGAAGTTTTTGAAGGAATGCTTTATAAAAGCGAATTATATCAAAAAATTGCTGAAGGTCAAAAGTTAGTTGGTTATGTAAAAAAAATACGTGAAGATGAAAAAATTGATGTAAGTCTGCAAGCAGTTGGTTTTAAACATACCATTGTAAAAAATGAGATTATTATTTTAAATGCTTTAAGACAACAAGATGGATTTATTGCTTTGCATGATAAAAGTTCACCTGATGAAATAAAGTATCAATTAAATATGAGTAAAAAGGCCTTTAAAAATGCAGTGGGAGGTTTATTTAAACAAAAGTTAATATCAATTGAGGAAGACGGAATTCGATTTCTTCAATAAAAAAAGAGGCCGTCTGAAAAGTAAATTTTCCGTCAACCTGAACTTGATTCAGGTTCTCATGATATTATCTTTAATATGATAAGATTCTGAATAACACTACTACAAGCTCAGTGTGACATTTTCAGAATGATGACTTTCAGTAATTTTCAGACAGCTTCTTTGTTATTTAAATTTTTAATTCCTTTTTAATGTTTTCTCTAAGTCCATTTTTATGAACCATTACAGATATAGTTTTTAGTTTAAAAAAGGGCTTGCTCATATACACATAACCATCATTTCCTATTCTATCACTATTAGTACCCCAAGAGTTTTTTACTTTGTAATATTCCTTGTTATTTTGATCTTTTACTAAACCTACAATATGCATTAAATGATCATCAGTAGTGTTGTAATTTTCAAATTCTTGTTGTCTAAATTCTGAAGAAATATCAGTTTCTTCAACAATGTAAGTTAAACATTTTTCTTGATCTTCCATTTTTTTTGGAACAACAGCTACGCCATATTTTGATGAAAATGTTTTTTCTGAAACATCACAATCTATAGCAAGTGTATAACCTAATTTTAAAGCATTGTCAACTTCGGAAACAAGTTCGTTTAATTCAATATTATAAAATATTCCATTAGAAAAATTATCAGGAATATTTAAAATAAATGTGGTATTGAATGGTTGATGTAAAAAAGAAGTTAAAGTAACATAATTAGAAGTTTCAAATTTTGTCATTTCTAAAAATGATTTAGGAGTGTAAAATGCCCCGTTATAAATAAACTCTTTAGGTGTTTTTCCTAAACTAATATCTAAAATGGAATCTACAGATTTTCTCCAATTTTGATGCTTTGAATTTTTATCATTTTTAATGAAATCATCCAATACAACTTGAAGTTCAGGAACAATTTTAGAATGATCGTGTGTTGTTGATGAGTTTTGTAAACCACTATATGCAGATTCTGGTACCAATCCATTTATTTTTACACTATTTAAAACATCATGAGCCAAACCACCTTCGCTAAATTGGGTTTTACCTTGGCGCATAACATAATTCCAAGCTTTAAGTGGGTAGGTTTGCCTAACATTATACATTTCAGAGATATCAATCATTTCACCAGTATTTCTAAAAATTTCTGATTCAATAAATGAAGAGGCTGAATAACTCCAACAAGTTCCGGTATTCCCCTGACTTTTTACTGTTGTGGCTTCAATATCAATTACGGGTGTAAAATTATATTTTTGTTGAAGTTGCAAATTTACAGCAACAATAATATCTTCTTGTGACCAAATAGAGTTTGTAAATAAAGTGATAATTAATATAAATAGTAATTTTTTCATAAAGTGTTATTGAATTGTAAATTATTGTTTTTCGTTTTCTTCTGTTTCAGAGTCATCAATTAATCCATCTCTTTTATTTAATACTCTTTCAACGTTTTCATAATATGCATCAGCATTAGGATCTCCTTCAGGTAATTTCATATAGCCATTTTTATAATATTTAAGCGCTAATTTATACTTTTTTCCAGTTTCATAGTATCTTCCTATATAATAATCTCCCATTGGGGAATCTTTATATAATTTGTTTATCATTTCTCCAAAATTACGTAAATAATCACCATTTTCCTTGTCTAAAATAACTGGCTCAACGGCAAAAATGTCTCTTTCTCGCATTTTTAAATTACTACCAAATAAATATTCTATTTCAACATATTTATTTTCTAAATATGCTATTGCATCTGGTGGAGATAAATTTTTGATGTTTTTTTCATATTCTTCATTTGATATAGCAGAATACATTTCAAAAATAGTTTCTAAAGCACTTGCTATTGATTGTCCAATTGTTGCAGTTGAGTTATTGTTAAATGCTTCGTACTTATATTTAAATTTTGGGTTCTCCATGGCTTGCAATATTTCATTGGTCCCATTAATTAAATTCTGATTTTTTTCTGAATTATTTTTTCCATTTGAAACATAGTAATAGATATTTTCATTTTTTAAATTCTGAACTTTTTGTTGAAGCATTGCAGGCATATCTATTGCATAGTATGGATTTATGTTTATAAAAGCGTTAAAACTTGGGTTTTCTTCAATTAAAAAATAATTGATAAAATTTGCAGTTAATGTTGAGCCAATAATTGTTTTAAAAGGTGATGTTCTGTAATTTTCTTCTATATATTGAAGTAATTCACCTGCAATAAATCTATAAAAATTAGCTCCATCCTTAGTTGGTAAACTATTCTCTTTTTGATAGGAGCAATCTTTATACCTTTCATCATAATAATTTTGATTTATACCAACTATAATTTGCTCAGGAGCTTCATCTTTATTTGCAAATAAAGTAGCATTTCCAACGTATACATCAAATAAAAACTCAGCATCAAGAATAATTGCAACTGGATATAATTTTGTTGATTCTGTTGCATAACTTGGTGGAACATATATTTTTAAAAATCTGTCTGTATTTAATTCTTTGGAATTAAATTTTTTAATTTTTACATCCTGTGAAAATAACTGAATAGAAATACATAAAAATAATGCAGTAAAAAGTAGTTTTTTCATTCTTATATTTTTTTTTAAATTAAAATCCGAAACCTAATCCAAATTTGAAATAAGCACCTTCTTTACTGTTAAAGATAGAAGCATTTAAATTAATCATATCAGCTCCAACAACCCAAAATCCAATCCCATAAGAAGTTTTCCAATCGTTTGAAATTTCATCCTTCAGCCAAACTCTTCCGTAATCAAAACCTGTAAAAAGCCCTATTTGTAAAGGTACTAATTCTGTTTTAACATTTTTAATGTTGAAGCGAATATCAGAGTTCTGATAAAAAGATTTATTACCAATAAAACGTTGGTTTCTATAGCCACGTAATCCATCTAAGCCCCCAATACTTGCTGCATGATAAAACTCAAAAGTGTCACCAATTAGTATATTTCCTTTTAATTTTGTTGCAAAAACTATTTTTTTGTTACTAACTAATTTGTAAGTTATTGCTAAAGAAGGTTTTATAAAAGCATTGTTTTCATGTTGATTATTAATATTTTGCATCCAGCCACTTTCAACTAAAAAACTCATTCCTAAAGTAGGGAAAACGTTATTATCATAATTTTCATATGAATAAGATGTTTTTGCTCCAACATATGTTTTTCTATTGTCTTGTTGATAATTTAAGGTGTTTATATACCTATTTGCAGTGTTTTCAACTTCAATACTTTCAAAAATCCCCCCAAATTTTAAATGCGCTCCTAATCTTCCAACCCATTTTAATGATGGATTTAGTCCATAAGTACTTAATCTAACTCTGTGATAATTTTCATTAAAATCATCTTCAAAATTTGTTGTTTCATTACCAAAATCAAAATAATTAATACTATAATTAGGACTTGTAAATTTAGTTTCAATTAAAAAATTCCAATTATTTATAACATTTGCAAATTCAGCATTGTAAGAAATATCAAATCCTTTATTTGAAAAATAATAAGCTCCATTTAAGGTGTGCTGCTGAGTAAATGGATTTCGTTCAAAACCATAAACAGTAAAAGTATTATTTATTCCAATTTTAAAACCATCATCAGGATTAGAGCCTATAGATGGAATTAATTGATTTTGACTGTATTTAATTTTTTTATAATTATAAATATTAGTTTCATAATCATTTACCAACTTTAATTTTGCAGTATTGTTTTTAAAGCTGTTTTTCTTTGTTTTGAAATCGTAAACAATTACTTTTTTACCATTTTCAATTGAATAATCATCGTTATTTTGACCACCTATAATTCGAACTGGAATTAGGTTGTTTTTAAATCCAAAAACCTTAAAAACATCTTTGTCATCTAGACCATAAACCCAAATTTCAGAAGTTTGTTTTTTTGAATACGTTTTGGAAAATATTTCAGTTCCTTTTTCGCCATTTTTAATATTGTAAATTTTTACTGAAGTTTCTCCATTTTCAAGTCTTTCAATATCAAACCAATTATCTTTATCGGTTCCTTTAATTACTGCATATTTAGATAGGTGTTTGTAGTATTTTTTTGCTATTTTTGGAAGGTTTTTCAATCGGCCAATTAACTTCTTTTTAATCTCTAAAACCGTTTTGTCTTGAACTTCTTTTGGGAAATTTTTAAATGCATCGTCAATTATTTCTTCCGTAATATTTTGTTGAATAAAAGCAACTTGTAGTTCCCAATTTTTATATGTTGAAGTGTTTATAAGAGCCATATCTAATGGATAAGGTTCTAAATTAAACCATTTAATATTACGCATTTCTTCATCGTATACTTGCATAAGTTTTAGAGCTGGAATTGCTCTGGTTAAAAAGCCTAATATTGCGCCATCATTTTTAGAAAATGCCTGATCTCTATCTCTTGGAACTGGTTTATAAGTGGTTTTTTTTCCATTTTTAAAAGTTGCCCAACGCCATTGATCTTCGTGTCTGTCCCAATCACCAATTAGCATATCAAATAAACGAGCCCTTATATAAGTGTCTTCATCTACTGAATAATCATCAGATTTCCGAAGGTTTTTTAATAGGTCATCAGTGCCAATTAACTCATTTGAATATCCAAAACTTTTTAAATCTCCATGTCCATCTGATGCGTGTTCTTCAATCATGTACATTTCATTTCCAAAAAATTCATTAAAGTGAAGTAATCCATTTTGTTTTGGCACGTAATATAAAATTGGATTGGAATGGTAAATATCTATTGCGTCAGCTAATTTTCCTATTGTAAAAGGAGCAAATGGGTGGGAAGTTGTGTAAATATCAAGAAGTAATCCTTCAGTATACGTATTATCATATTGTCCTTCAATATATTGATTTTTAAAAGCTACTGCCTGTAAATATTGCGTAGCACTTTTTCGTAAGGCTCTCATAACGTATTCCTTACCGTTTTTATCTGCCAGTCGTAACGATTTAGATTGATGTCCTCCACCAGTTTTTATAGGTGTTAATCCACCAAATAATGTGTCGATTAGTACAGTTGGTGCAGCTACTTTTGTACCATAGTAATTGCGGTAATGTTTTCCCCACAAACCTAAATATAACTTTTTTTTTGAAATTTCTTTTGTTGAATAAATTGAAGATTCAATAGTTTTTGGAAAATTATTACTAAAATTATATTGCTTTTTAGTTTCAGAAGGAAGATGAATTTCTTGTTTAAACAACAATTGAGTTTTACCATCTATTTCAGTGTAAAAAGCTACATTAGAGGACCCATTTTTGTATACATTCACTTTAGCATAACCCAAATTTCCATATGAAAATTGACTTCCGTTTATCACTTTGGCAGCAGAAGTTTTGGAACCAGAACCACTAACAATTTGTGGGATATTGTCTTGTAGAATATATTGTAAGTTGTGTTCATGACCTGATACAAAAATGACCTTTTCAGATTTTTGTGCTAAAGTGATTATTCTATTTTTAAATTCTCTATAAATTGAATTATTCAAATCTTGAGTTGAAATTCCACTAGTTGCTCTAAAAATATTAGCAAATGTGCCAATTATTGGCAATGGAAATGTATTATTTACTGGATAGAATTGCGATTTAAATGAAAACTGTCCTCCGTGTGATCCATTGCTAAATAAAGGATGGTGCATTGCAACAATGGTTGTTTTAGACTCATTTTTTTTAATCAAACTTTCAAATTCATCAAAAAACAATTCACGGGTTTTAATATCGCAATCATCATTCATTGTTGGGTTGTTGTCCCAATTTTCCAAATACCACTGTGAATCAATAAGAATTAAAACAATATCTTCTGATATGTTTATTTTTTTAAGTGGACAACCATTTTTTGGGAAGAATGCTTTTTTTCCTAATTTATCAGTTATATAATTTTCTTGTCTTTTTAAACCATTTATTCCATCGCTATAATACTCGTGATTTCCAGGTATAAAAATGGTTTCACCTGTAAAGTTTTTTACTAAATCAATTTGAGCATTTAATCTATGTTCCGAAAGTTTTCTTAAAGAGTGCTCTTTTTTTGGCATTCCTTTTTCATATAAGTTATCACCTAAAAAAAGAAGTGTTGCGTTTTTTGAACTTGTTAAAAGTTCATTTTTCAATAAATTAAAATGAGTTAAATCTTCATTTAATTCTGCATTCCCAGCATCACCAATTAAGTAAAAGCTATGTTCAATTTCTAAATCATTGCCAAGTTGGTTATCATTCCAATTTTCTGAATCTTTTGAATAGTTAGTATCGTAAGATGCACAACCTATATAAAGAAAAATGGACAAAAAGAGTGAAAGAAATTTAATTAAATTACAACTCATTAACTATTAAGTTTAAAAGGCTAAATGTACATAAAATTATGTATTTTTGAATTTAATAATAGTTGAGTAATGGTAGAAAAGGAATTTTTCAAAGAAGTATCGGAGTATATTTTTGGTTTATTTAAAAATGAATTACCGCCACAAGTTGTATATCATAACTATGATCACACATTGCTAGTTGTAAAGAATGTTATTGAAATTGGTGAGTCTGAAAATATTAGTATTGAAGATTTGGAATTGTTACAATTAGCTGCTTGGTTTCATGATACAGGATTTGTGAATGGATTTGAGAATCACGAGGAAAAGAGTAAGAAAATTTTAAATGAATTTTTAGTTGGAAAAAATTTTTCTTCTGAAAAAATTGAAAAAATTGAAAAATTAATTGATGCTACAAAAATACCTCAAAATCCGTTAAATAAATTAGAAGAAATAATTTGTGATGCCGATTTGTACCATATAGGCACTGAGAATTTTACTGAAAAAACAAACTTATTACGCTCAGAGTGGGAGCAATTATGTAACAAGTATTTATCAGATGTTGAGTTTTTAAAAGGAAATGAAAAGTTTTTAAGTGAACACAAGTTTTTTACAGATTATGCTTTTGGAAAGTTAAATGAACAAAAAACTGTTAATTGGTTAAAAGTTAAAAAAGATTTAAATAAAACGATAGCTAAAAATGAAGAGCTTGAATTAAAAAATAAGCTAAAAAAAGAAGAGGTTAAGCGTAAAAAAGATAAAGATGAACGGCCTGAACGTGGTATTGAAACTATGTACAGAGTTACGTTAAAAAATCATATAAAATTGAGTGATATTGCTGATACTAAGGCAAATATATTACTTTCTGTAAGCGCTATTATTCTATCAATTGCATTATCAACATTGTTTCCAAAATTGGACAAAGCAGATAATTATTATTTAATTTATCCTACATTATTTTTTCTTTTTATTACTGTAATTACAATGGTTTATTCAATTTTGTCTACTCGTCCAAAAGTTACTTCAGGTAAGTTTACAAAAGAAGATGTTGTTAATAAAAAGGTGAATTTATTGTTTTTTGGAAATTTTCATAAAATGCCTTTAGAAGATTTTCAAGAGGGAATGAGTCAATTAATGAATGATCGTGACTACTTATACAAATCATTGATGAAAGATTTGTATTTTTTAGGTATAGTTTTAGAAAAAAAATATAGGCTATTAAGAATAGCCTATAATATATTTATGATTGGTATTATTATTTCAGTTATAGCTTTTGTTATAGCTTTTGAAATGATGAAAAATGCTGGTGTACCAGCAGATTTAATTTAAATTAGTACTTGATATAGCATTCATTATTTCTTGAAAAGTAATTTTACTTTCTGGCTTCATTTCATAATTAACATGAACTCTTAAGGCTTTTAAACCTGAAATTCCTTGTAAATCTTGAATGTCAACTTTTTCAACTGTTTTTAATAGGTAATTTTTTGATTGTAGGTATTTTATGTATTTCATGTACTCTGCAACATCTTTATTTTGACTGTAAACAATTGCAATTTTTCCAGGTTGTGTTAACCTTTCTTTGGTATTTTTTATGAACGCTTTATCAATTCTTTTTTTAATGATTTCATATCTAATATTATAAGCACCGTCAACATCAAAACGTTTTTCATCCATTCTAAATCTAATTGCTAATGGATTGCTATGTACCAAAATTAAAGAAGCTACTTCTAATGGATGAGAAAGTGATTTTTTTAAATTGTTGGCAATGTTTTCAAGTTCACACATTAACTGCAATTGCCATAGTCTTAAGTTATATAAATATAATTTATTATAAGTACTATTTTTAACTAAAGACTGTCCAATATACATATTGTAATCTATTCCGTCTGTTTTATAGCGCTCAAAATAATGAGGAAACATTTCCTGAGCTTCAACTTGCTTTATGTCTATATATTTTGCTAATTCTTCGTTTAAAACTGTAACACTTTCTTCATATTTTTTTCGTTTATCATAAATAACAAATAGGTTTTTATCAATTTGTTCCATATAATTTAAAATATCATCTTTAATAGAACTATCTAATGATTTTAAATGGTTGAAAACAGGATAAATATCTTTGTTTAAAAAATCAGTTAGCATTACTTCATCACCTGAATTTAAACCGTTTTTTATGTTTTCTAAACAAGTTTCAATTCTAAATAATAAATCACTATAAATAGGCAATTTGTATATTAATTTTGCTTTTTCAATTATAGCAAATGCTATCTTTAGTTGTTTAATTAAATCGTCCTGAATAGCATTATTTCTTGCTGTTGAGGATCCTTTTATGTCAGTTTGGCCATATAACGGAATTACATTTTCAAAAGAAATACTTTTTAAATTATAAGTTGCTTTTGTTGAATCTTTTAAATTAAATAAATATTCTTCAGCTTGTTCATAAAATTTCCATTTTACTGTAGGGTGTAATGATGTATAGTTTTCTTGAATAACGGATTCTAATTTGTTATCAAATTCTTCCATAAACCGTTTAACAGCTATTTTAAAAACAGGAATAACATCTTTAAGTTTATATGCGTTTATTGAATTTAATTCAAATTTATGAGGAGATACCAATTCCATAATGCCAAATAAATCTTCTTTTAGCTTTAAAGGAACCAATATAATACTTTGTATATTTTGACTTTTTAAGGCTTTGTATAAACCATTAAAATTTGTTGATTCCCCATATTTTTCAACGTCAGAAATAGCTAATAAATCCTTGTCTTTAAATATTTTGTTTACAATACCTTTACAGAAAAAATCATCAAACTTACAATCAGAATTAACATTTAATAAGAAACTCTTTTGTTCTTTATGGTTAGAAAATGAAATGCCTTCTTTATTTAGTGAATAAGTTGAAAACCCAAACTTAACTGTAGTTGAGCCAAATAATTTAGAAATACTTAATTCTAATTCTTCAAACCCTTTATCATCTTTTCTAAGTAAATTTTCTTTTAAATTTGAAATAGATTGATCTTGAGTAACATCAAATAAATTCATGATACCAAATCCTTTAAACTCATAGCTGTTAGGAGGGAATTTTTCTTTCCAAATGTCAATATTATTAAAATTATCTAATAATATTTTAACATCTTCTTCAGTAATTGAAGGTGCTGAATCTAAAGGTTTTACAGTGAAAAAATCTCCGTTTAAAAGTGTTCTGTAATGTTTAATAAGTCCAGTTTTTGTATTAGGAATATCAAAAAAGAAAGGTCTTCTAAAATCAATAGTAACATTATAGCAATACGCTAAAATAAAAGTGCAACTTAAAATGTAAATATTGGATTCATCAAAATTTCGCAATGTAAACTCGTAATCTTCACCAGCTTCATCTATTATTTGCTGAAAGCGTTTAGATAATTTGAAGGATGTAAATTCAAAAGGAATAGTTGCAGCTTTAATTTCGTTTCCTTGTAATAATTCAGGAAACAAAATATCTAATAGTTTATCAATTTCTTTATTATATTTATCTAAATGGGTAAAGTCTTCAAAACCATTTCTTAATTCTGGATATTGCTTGTATTCTTCTAATAATTTAATTGCAGTAGGTTGTAAATAATTTAAAGAATCTTTTGCTGTTTTTTCCAGATAATCAAAAACTGCTTCAAAACTAATTTTAAGTTTCAGAGGTAATTCAGATTTATTGCTGTATGGTGAGGGAATTATTCTCATTTATTATTTGAAATTGTTAATTAATTCTTTTGTCGGAAGAATTACTGCAAAATTACTAATTATAATTATATCAATTATTTTTTGTTACAAATGTGTCATTATAACTTTTTATTGAATTGTTTTATAAACCATTAAAATACTATATTTTTACCTAAAATTTTGATAGATGAAACAAATTAAATGGGAAACTGTTAAAGAATTTGAAGATATTACCTACAAAAAATGTAATGGTGTAGCTAGAATTGCTTTTAATAGGCCAAATATTAGAAATGCATTTAGACCAAAAACAACCAAAGAATTATATGATGCATTTTATGATGCGGGTGAGGATACTTCTATTGGAGTTGTTTTATTATCTGCAGAAGGACCTTCAACAAAAGATGGTGTATATTCTTTTTGTAGTGGTGGAGATCAAACCGCACGTGGTCACCAAGGTTATGTAGGAGAAGATGGGTATCATAGATTAAATATATTAGAAGTTCAACGCTTAATTCGTTTTATGCCAAAAGCAGTAATTGCTGTTGTTCCCGGATGGGCTGTTGGTGGCGGGCATAGTTTGCACGTGGTTTGTGATTTAACTTTAGCAAGTAAAGAACATGCAATTTTTAAACAAACCGATGCAGATGTAACTAGTTTTGATGGTGGTTATGGCTCAGCTTATTTAGCAAAAATGGTAGGCCAAAAAAAAGCACGTGAAATATTTTTCTTAGGAAGAAATTATTCTGCTCAAGAAGCTTTTGAAATGGGAATGGTAAATGCTGTAATTCCACATGATAAATTGGAAGATACAGCTTATGAATGGGCTCAAGAGATATTAGCAAAATCTCCAACATCTATAAAAATGCTAAAATTCGCTATGAATTTAACAGATGATGGAATGGTAGGGCAACAAGTTTTTGCTGGTGAGGCAACACGTTTAGCCTATATGACTGATGAAGCCAAAGAAGGAAGAAATGCCTTTTTAGAAAAGCGTAAGCCAAACTTTGAAAAAAAATGGATACCTTAAAAATATTAAAAGTGGTATTATGAAAATAATTTGCATTGGTAGAAATTATACCAAACATATAGAAGAATTACAAAACGAGAAACCAAAAGAACCAGTTCTATTTTTAAAACCAGATTCTGCAATTTTAGCAAAAAATCAGCCTTTTTTTATTCCACCTTTTTCAAATGATATTCATTATGAAGTTGAGGTTTTAGTGAAAATTAATAAAGTTGGTAAATATATTGATGAAAAATTTGCACATAAATATTATGACGAAATTGGTTTAGGGATAGATTTTACAGCGAGAGATTTACAAAATCAGTTAAAAGATAAAGGGTTGCCGTGGGAAAAAGCAAAAGCATTTGACGGAAGTGCTGTTATTGGTGAGTTTTTCTCAAAAGAAAAATTAGGTGATTTATTAGATTTGAATTTTACTCTTCAAAAAAATGAAGAAATTGTTCAAAATGGAAATACAAAAATGATGCTTTGGAAAGTTGATGAGTTAATTTCCTATGTTTCACAGTTTTTCACATTAAAAAAAGGAGATATTATTTTTACTGGAACACCTGAAGGTGTGGGTAAAGTTAAAGAAAATGATGTGCTAATTGGAATTGTTAGCGGAGAAAAAGCTTTTGAGGTGAAAATAAAATAAATAAAAAACTCCAAATTTTTACATTTGGAGTTTTTTATTAAAAAGTGAATAATATTGGTCTTTGTATGTTTGGTTCTTCTTTCCTATGTTCTTTTAAAATATTATAGCCATAATGAGTTTTTACCAAATCTTTAAAATTATATTGTAACCTAGGAAATTCTTTCAATAACTTTTCAAAAGTTTTTGCAGAAGAGTTTTTCATAAAATGATGCATAATTTCAGTATATGCTTTGGTTAAAGTATAATTAAATTTTGTGCTGTTTAGGGCATTAACAAAGTAGTTCTCTTTAATTTCGCAATTTTTTTTAATTGCAGTCTCTATATCAAATTTTTTAATAAGTATCCAAGACATTCTTAACAATACTTCGTGTGTAAACAAATTTGGATCCAAAGAGCAATCTTCAATTTTTCCAATTAATTGTTTGTCTGTCATTTCGTTAGTAGTAATCATAGCATAAGGGTTTTATTCTTTTTCTTAATATTTATTAGATGTTATTTTTAGTTAAAGGTTGCGTTGTTATTTGTATTTTTATGCAAAAATATAAAAAAAATGCAGGCAGAAATAATTACAATTGGTGATGAGATTTTAATTGGTCAAATTTTGGATACTAATTCAAAGTGGATAGCTTCAGAATTAAATAAAATTGGAGTTTCTGTATATCAAATTACGTCAATTCAGGATGATAAAAAACATATTTTAGAGGCAATAAAAAATGCACAGTCTAAAGTAGATATTGTAATTATTACTGGAGGTTTAGGACCAACAAAGGATGATATCACAAAAATGACTTTGGCTCAATATTTTAATGATGAATTAATTTTAAATAATGATATTGTTGAACATATAAAGGCCATGTTTTCAAAAGTAAATTATCCGTTTACTGAAGTAAATAAAAATCAAGCTTTGGTACCCTCAAAATGTATCCCTTTATATAATACAGTGGGCACAGCTCCTGGAATGTGGTTTCAAAAAGATGCTAAAGTTGTAATTTCATTGCCAGGTGTTCCATATGAAATGAAATTAATTATGGAATTGAGTGTGCTTCCTAAAATTCAGCAAACTTTTAAACTGCCGTTTATAATTCATAAGACTATTTTAACCTATGGAATGGGAGAAAGTATGGTTGCAGCTAGAATTGAAGATTGGGAAAATAATTTACCTAAATTTATAAAGTTGGCTTATTTGCCTTCTTTTGGGAATGTTAGATTGCGCTTATCTGCAAAAGGTACTAATTATAAAGTTTTAAAAAGTGCTGTAAAAAGTGAAGTAGAAAAATTGGTGAAAATAATTTCTGATATTATAATAGGATTAGATGAAGATGAAAAAATTGAAGTTGTAATAGGGGAGTTACTAAAAGAGAAAAATCAAACTATAGCAATTGCAGAAAGCTGTACAGGAGGAGCTATTTCAAAATTAATAACTTCTGTTTCAGGAGCTTCAAATTACTTTATTGGAGGGATTGTTGCTTACAATAAACTAGTGAAAATAGATGATTTAGGCGTTGAAAAGTCGTTGATTGAAAAATTTTCGGTAGTTAGTAGTGAAGTAGCAGAGGAGATGGCAAGGGGAATTCAACAAAAATACAAAACAACTTATGCTGTTGCAACAACAGGAAATGCTGGTCCAACAACAGATGCAACAGATGCTTCAGTTGGAACTGTTTTTATTGCAATAGCAACTCCTATAGCTGTTTATTCAAAAGAATATTTTTTTGGAAAACCTAGAGAAAAAGTAATTGAAAGAGCAACTAATAAAGCATTGGAATTACTTAGAAAAGAAATTTTAAAAAACTAACAAAATAAGTTTGTGTATTTAGAATGAATATTATAATTTTGCATCTCGTTTGAGAAAACACTAAATAAAGGTACAGAATTATGTCAAGAGTTTGTGAACTTACTGGAAAAAAAGCAATGGTTGGAAACAATGTTTCACACGCCATGAATAGAACTAAAAGAAAATTTGACGCTAATTTAATTAAAAAGCGTTTTTATATTCCTGAAGAAGATAAATGGGTAACGTTAAAAATTTCCACGTCTGCTTTAAAGAATATTAATAAATTAGGAATCACTGCTGTTATGAAAAAAGCAGTAGATAATGGTTTTTATAAAAAATAATTATTAGGAAATGGCAAAGACTAAAGGAAATAGAATTCAGGTAATATTAGAATGTACTGAGCATAAAGGTACTGGTTTACCAGGTACTTCAAGATATATTACTACTAAGAATAAAAAGAACACTCCTGATAGAATGGAAATTAAAAAATTCAATCCTATCTTGAAAAAAATGACAGTTCATAAAGAAATTAAATAATATAGGATTATGGCAAAGAAAGCAGTAGCATCGTTACAAACTGGAGCAAAAAGATTAACAAAAGCTATTAAAATGGTGAAATCTCCTAAATCAGGAGCATATTCATTTGTTGAGACTATTATAGATCCTGCAAACGTAAATGAATTTTTGAGCAAAAAATAATATTTGCTCTTTTAAAAATAATAAGGCTACTTTCATAATAGAGAGTAGCTTTTCTTTTTTATATTTATACCATAAATTTTAGAAAATGAGTTTATTCAAAAAAATATTTTCAAAAGAGAAAAAAGAATCTTTAGATAAGGGTTTAGAAAAAAGCAAAACTTCTTTTTTTTCTAAATTATCAAAAGCTGTTGCTGGTAAAGCAAAAGTAGATGATGATGTATTGGATAATTTAGAAGAAATACTAATTTCATCAGATGTTGGGGTTAATACAACCTTAAAAATTATAGAAAGAATTGAAGGACGTGTAGCTAAAGATAAATATTTAGGAACAGATGAGTTAAATAAAATTCTTCGTGAAGAAATTGCTGGGTTGTTAGCTGAAACAAATGTTGGAAATGAAACTGATTTTGTAATTCCTACAGGTAAAAAACCTTATATAATTATGGTTGTAGGTGTAAATGGAGTAGGTAAAACTACAACAATTGGAAAATTGGCAGCACAGTTTAATAAGAATGGAAAAAAAGTAGTTTTAGGTGCAGCGGATACTTTTAGAGCTGCTGCAATTGATCAATTGCAAGTATGGGCAGACAGAGTTGGTGTACCTATTGTTCGTCAAGAAATGGGTAGTGATCCTGCATCTGTGGCTTTTGACACACTAAAGTCGGCTGTTGCACAAAACGCTGATGTGGTTATTATTGATACAGCTGGAAGATTACACAATAAAGTTAATTTAATGAATGAGTTAACTAAAATTAAACGTGTAATGCAAAAAGTTGTAGAAGATGCACCTCATGAGGTGTTGTTGGTGTTAGATGGTTCAACTGGTCAAAATGCTTTTGAACAAGCAAAACAATTTACTAAAGCAACAGAGGTAACTTCATTAGCTGTTACAAAACTAGATGGAACAGCAAAAGGGGGTGTAGTTATTGGAATTTCAGATCAATTTCAAATTCCTGTAAAATATATTGGTGTTGGTGAGAAAATTGATGATTTACAAGTATTCAATAAAATCGAATTTGTAGATTCATTCTTCAATTAAAAAATATAATTTTTTTTAAAAAGACCTTTTTGTTAATCAAAAAGGTCTTTTTTTTTATCTTTAGTATAAATTATTCAACATGAAAAATATATTTGTAATTATTACTATTTTATTTCTAGCTGTTTCTTGTAAGAAAAAAGAACTTCCTATTGTTTTTAGCTCCTATGATGAATCTTCTGAAATATCTGAACAACAAAATCATGAAATTGAAAGAATGAAATTTAAATTGATTCAGTCTAAATTTTTAGATATGAATGATGTTTTCAAACCTTTTGAAGAAGATTTGGCTTATTTTTCAGAAAAAGACTACTATAATATTGAACCTTATATTATTGAAAAAGATATTCCTTCTATTCAGGAATCTGTTGCAAATGGTATTTTATCGTACGAAAAAATTGTACTTTTTTATTTGTACAGAATTAGAAAATTTGAAAGTAATAATGAATTAGCATTGCATAGTATTATAACTTTAAATTCGAATGTAATAAAAGAAGCTAGATCTAGAGATAAAAGCAGACCTAAAGAATCAAAATATACGTTATACGGATTGCCAATTTTATTAAAAGACAACATAAATACAATTGGAATGCCAACTACTGCTGGTGCTTTTGCATTAAAAGAAAATAGTATTACTGATGATGCTTTTATTGTTAAAAAATTAAAAGAGAGTGGTGCGTTAATTTTAGGAAAGGCAAATTTAAGTGAATGGGCATATTATTTTTGTGATGGCTGTCCGCTTGGTTATAGTGCAATTGGAGGACAAACCTTAAATCCGTATGGAAGAAAAATATTTGAAACTGGGGGCTCAAGTTCTGGAAGTGGAGTAAGTGTTGCAGCAAATTATGCTGTTGCTGCTGTTGGAACTGAAACTTCAGGTTCAATATTATCACCATCAAGTAAAAATTCTGTTGTTGGATTGAAACCAACTATTGGCTTATTAAGCAGAACAGGGATTGTACCCATTTCAAGTACTTTAGATACGCCAGGTCCAATGACAAAGAATGTAATGGATAATGCAATATTTATAGCTGCTATGGCAGGTAGTGATGTTGAAGATGCTTCAACTTTAAATGTGCTTTCTACAGTAGATTATTTAAAAGATTTGAATACTTCTAAAATGAAAGGGAAAAGACTTGGGGTAATGAGAGACCTTTTATCGGATTCTATTTATAAAAAAAATATTGAATTATTGCAAAAAGCTGGAGCAATAATTGTTGAGTTTGAACCAATTCAATTGCAATTAGATGGTTTTTTAACTTTGTTAAATATTGATATGAAATATGATCTACCAAAGTATTTAAGTACATATGCTGATAAAAGTTTAAAAATAAAATCTATTGAAGACGTTATTCAAATTAATATAAAAGATTCATTACAAAGAGCACCTTATGGTCAACAATTGTTTAATGGTATTTTAAAAGATGCTACAACTCTTGCCGAACTTGAAATTGTAAAAAATAATTTAAGTTCTAAAGGAAAACAATTTTTTAATGAACCTATGGATTCATTAAATTTAGAAGCTATTTTATCAATTAATAATTACCATGCTGGTTTTGCTGCTGTTGCAAAATACCCTTGTTTAACAGTGCCAATGGGTTATGAAAAATCTGGGGAACCTATTAGTTTAACATTTATTGCAAAACCATTTCAAGAACAAAAATTATTAAAGTTGGGCTATGCATTTGAGCAACTTTCAAAAGTGAGGAAACAACCTAAGAACTTTCAGTAAAGAGTTATGGTAAAAGATTGATTTGCAATTTAAAAGTAGTATTTTTGCCCTCCTTAAATAAAAAAGATGAGAACTAAATCTAAGAAAGAAAATAAAATTAACGTAGTTACTTTGGGTTGTTCTAAAAACGTTTACGATAGTGAAGTTTTAATGGGACAATTAAAGGCGAATAACAAAAATGTAGTCCACGAAGATGAAAATGATGATGGAAATATTGTTGTTATAAACACTTGTGGTTTTATTGGAGATGCAAAGGAAGAATCTATCAATACTATTTTGCATTATGTGAATAAAAAAGAGCTAGGAGAAGTAGATAGAGTTTATGTTAGTGGTTGTTTAAGTGAACGTTATAAGCCGGATTTGCAAAAGGAAATTCCAAATGTAGATGAGTATTTTGGAACGCATGATTTGCCAAATTTATTAAAAGTTTTGGATGCAGATTATAAGCACGAATTAGTTGGAGAGCGTTTAACTACTACACCAACACATTATGCCTATTTGAAAATTGCAGAAGGTTGTGATCGACCTTGTTCTTTTTGTGCTATTCCTTTAATGAGAGGGAAACATGTTTCAACTCCAATTGAAAATTTGGTAATTGAAACTACAAAACTGGCTAAAAAAGGTATTAAAGAAATTATATTAATTGCACAGGATTTAACGTATTACGGTTTAGATATTTATAAAAAAAGAGCACTGGCTGATTTGTTAAAAGAATTAGTTAAAATTGATGGAATTGAATGGATTCGTTTACATTATGCATTTCCAACTGGTTTTCCATTAGATGTATTAGAAGTTATTAATAATGAATCAAAAGTCTGTAATTATTTGGATATTCCTTTGCAACATATTAATGATGATATTTTGAAGTCTATGAAAAGAGGAACTTCACATGAAAAAACGACTAATTTAATAGCTGAATTCAGAAAATCTGTTCCAAATATGGCAATTAGAACCACGTTAATTGTTGGTTATCCAGGTGAAACTGAAGAAAATTTTCAAGAATTGAAAGATTGGGTGCAAGAAATGCGTTTTGAACGTTTAGGTGCTTTTGCTTATTCACATGAAGAAAATACTACGGCAGCTGATTTAGAAGATGATGTGCCAGAAGAAGTTAAACAACAACGAGTGAATGATATTATGGAGTTGCAGAGTCAAATTTCTTGGGATTTAAATCAGAAAAAAATTGGTAAAACTTTTAAAGTCGTTATCGATAGAAAAGATGGAAATATGTTTGTTGGAAGAACAGAATTTGATTCTCCTGATGTGGATAATGAAGTGCTAATTGATGCAACTAAACATTATGTACAAGTTGGGAAATTTGCCAATATTAAAATTACAGAAGCAACAGAATTTGATTTGTATGGTGAGCCTTGCTCATGAAAATTAAAAAATATATAGTTTGAAAAAAGCATTTTTTAATTGGAGTACTGGAAAAGACTCTGCATTGGCATTGTATAAAATACTTCAGGATAAAAATTATTCAATTGATAAATTAGTCACTTCTGTAAATGAAAATTTTTCAAGAGTTTTAATGCATGGAGTTCAAGAAGAATTATTAAATCAACAAGCTGAAAGCATTGGTTTACCTTTAGAAAAAATATATTTCCCTGAAGAAGTTTCAATGGAATTTTATGGTGAAATTATGAAAAATAAAATGCTTCAATTGGCTTCAGAAGGTTTTGAATTTTCAGTGTTTGGTGATATTTTTTTGGAGGATTTAAAAAATTATAGAGAATCAAAATTGCAAGAAGTTAATTTAAAAGCCGTATTTCCCCTATGGAAAAGAGATTCAAAAGAATTAATGAAGGAATTTATTTCAGTAGGTTTTAAAGCAATTACCGTTAGTATAAGTGAAAAACATTTAGATAAAAGTTTTGTGGGTAGAGAATTAGATATTGATTTTATAAACGATTTACCTGAAAATGTTGATGCTTGTGGTGAAAATGGAGAGTTTCATACATTTGTATATGATGGACCCATTTTTAAAAAGCCCATTGAATTTTTTATTGGTGAAAAAACGAAAAGGAATTATACAAAAGAGGAAAAAACAAATTGGGATACTAGTTTTTGGTATATAGATTTAATTCCCAAAAACATTCGTTAAATTTTTGTTAGATATCTTGCGATATTGCGACGAACAAGCTAAATTGATTACTTTTATAAAATAAATGTACCAAAATGAATGATAATTTTTGTAAACCAGAAGAAAATTCTTACAATTTTGAAGAGCACTGGAACAATGCTTATTTAAAAACTCCAACTAAAAGTTTGGGTTGGTATGAAGAAAATCCAGAACAATCAATCAGTTTAATTAATGAATGTAATTTATTGGAGAATGCTTTAATTTTTAATGCAGGAGCAGGATCTACAACATTAATTAACAAGTTGTTAGAAAATGGTTATTCTAATATAATAGTAAACGATATTGCAGCATCAGCACTTACTGATTTAAAGAATGATTTAACTATACATAAGAATAAAAAAGTTCAGTTTATTGTAGATGATTTAACAAATCCAACGGAATTGCTAAATTTAAAAAATATTGATTTATGGCATGACAGAGCTGTACTTCATTTTTTTACAAAGGAATCTCAACAAAATGCTTATTTTAATTTAATTAAAAAAGCAGTTAAACCTGATGGCTTTGTTATTTTGGCTGAATTTAATAAAGAAGGAGCTAAAAAATGTTGTGGACTAGATGTTGTTAATTATAATGTGGAAATGTTTCAAAATAAATTAGGAACTGATTTCAAATTACTTAAGTCATTTAATTACACATATACACAACCTTCAGGAAATAAGAGAGAATATGTGTATTCATTATTTAAAAGAATAGTATAAAACATTAATGAAAGTACATCATATTCCATTTCAAAATACAGGTTATTTTTCAAATCTAATTTCTAATTATATTAGTAGAAATTCTGAATTAAAAGGTTTTTATAATAATTTTCCGGATTTAGACGGTTTCAAAAATCAAATTGAAGAAAAAGGAAATTCATTTAAACCAGAAACTAGAAATATTCTAAAAAAAGCGTTAGAAAATCAATACAATTCATTTAATTGTAGTGAATTAACTAGTAAAAATATACAGTTGCTATCAAAGAATAATTCATTCACAATTATTACTGGCCATCAATTAAATATTTTTACTGGTCCATTATATTTTTTATATAAAATTGTATCTACATTAAATTTAACGAAACAACTAGCGAAAGAATTTCCTGATAATAATTTTGTTCCTGTATATTGGATGGCAACTGAAGATCACGATTTTGATGAAATAAATTACTTCAATTTTAAAAGTAAAAAAGTTGTTTGGAATAGAGAAAGCAGCGGTGCGGTTGGACGTTTAAAAACTGATGGTTTTGATATTGTATTTAATGAATTTTCAAAGTATTTGGGCACAACTAGAAATGCTGAATATTTAAAAAATTTATTTGAATTAGCTTACTTAAAACATCAAAATTTAACTGATGCTACTCGGTATTTGGTAAATGAGCTTTTTGGTGAATTTGGTTTGGTTATTATTGATGGTGATGATAAAAGCCTGAAAAAACAATTTGCACCAATTGTAAAAGATGAATTGTTGCATACTACTTCATTTAACAATGTTACATTAACAAGTAATAGCCTTTCAGAAAACTATAATATTCAAGTAAATCCTAGAGAAATAAACCTTTTTTATTTGACAGAAACGTTGCGTGAACGAATTGTTTTTGAAGATAATTTATATAAAATAAATACAACAGATATTACTTTTTCAAAAGAAGAAATTTTAAAAGAATTAGATGATTTCCCTGAGAAATTCAGCCCAAATGTAATAATGCGACCAGTTTATCAGGAATCTATTTTGCCAAATTTATGTTATATAGGTGGAGGAGGAGAATTGGCTTATTGGTTTCAGTTAAAAGATTATTTTCAATCAGTTAGTACGCCATTTCCAATTTTATTACTTCGTAATTCTGCTCTATTTATTGCTGAGAAACAATTTCAAAAAGCTAAAAAATTAAACATTACTTTAGAAGAATTGTTTTTAAAACAAGATGTTTTAATAAATAAAAAGGTGAAAGAAATTTCAGATATTGATATTGATTTTTCTAATCAAAAATTATTTTTGGAACAACAATTTATTGCTTTAAAGGAATTAGCGAAGCAAACGGATGTTTCATTTATAGGTGCTGTTAAAGCGCAAGAAATTAAACAACTGAAGGGATTAAATAATTTAGAAAAACGCTTGTTAAAAGCTCAAAAGTATAAACTCTCTGATGAAGTTTTAAGATTAAAAAATCTTCAAAATGAATTATTCCCAAATCAAAGTTTAGAAGAACGTACCAAAAATTTTTCGGAAATGTATTTACTCCTTGGTGAAGATTTAATTCCACTTTTAATGGAAGCATTAAATCCTTTACAAATGGAATTTAGTGTTATAGAATTTTAGATAGTTTTAAAAGAAAAGGTATACTTTTTAAGTACAAACTCAATTCTGAAAACTTTTTGATTTTTTATTTTAGATGCTTCATTTTCATCTAATTCAAAATCAATTTCGGTATAAAAGAATGGTGTATTTTTTATGTTGTTTGATTCTATATCTGTATTATCTGAATGAATTGTTACCGAATCCTTTTCGAAATAAAACGTTAAAGAACATCCTACACGTTTTACTTTTTCATTAATATCACCTATAATAATGGTTTTAATATAAGGGAAACCGCCTAATTCTTCAAAATCTAAATAAACATCACTACTCTCATTTGTTGCATATTTTGTGCCTCCTTTAAAGTCTATTCTTGGTATTTGTTGGTTTATTATAGTTTCTTTTTTTGATTTTAATAGATTTGAAAATGAAAAGGCCATGTATATTTTGATTAAAAATTTTAATTATGATATGCAGAATTATGAATTAGAGTCTCTCCACAAGAATTACATTTTGAAGCAGTTCCAGATCCTCCGTAGCAACTATTCGCACAGGTATAGTGATAAACACCTTGAGAATTTTGAGCAGGACTAGGTGCAGCTGGTGTATTTGTTGTAGAATTTTGATTGTTTTCAGGAACTTTTAAAGGACCGTTTTTTAAAAAATCAGAATTATGAAATGCTTGGTTATGCGTGTAAGGAGTATTACAAACAGGACAATTACCAGCCGTATCTCCACCACTGTTCTCACATTTATTGTCACAAATATAGTGTTGAACTTTTGAGGTTGGATTATTTATATCTGAAACTTTTTTAGGTTTTTCTTCTTTACAAGAAATTGTAATTAAAAAAATAAATAAAATTGTTAGAAGTCTCATTTTTTTAAATTTATGTTTGAATGTCAAATATAGTAAAATTTTAAAATTGTATTATTATATTAATAAGTTAAAACATTATCATATTTACAAAAAATAAATTAATTTCAAATAAAATGTAGTTTTAAAAATAAGTTAATTTTAAAAAGCTAAAATTATTAATGTTGATAAATTAGAAGAAATAAAAAAGTCCAAACTTTAAGTTTGGACTTTTAATATTATTTATATTATAAGTGAATCACTTCACCATAAGCATCTGCAACAGCCTCCATAACTGCCTCACTCATTGTTGGATGTGGGTGAATTGTCTTTAAAACTGCATGTCCTGTAGTTTCTAATTTTCTACCTAAAACAGCTTCAGCAATCATATCTGTAACTCCAGCACCAATCATATGGCAACCTAACCATTCTCCATATTTTGCATCAAAAATAACTTTTACAAAACCATCTGGAGTACCAGCTGCTTTTGCTTTTCCTGAGGCAGAAAACGGAAATTTTCCAACTTTAATTTCAAAACCTTGTTCTTTAGCTTGTGACTCAGTTAACCCAACACTAGCAATTTCTGGAGTCGCATATGTACAACCTGGAATATTTCCATAATCAATAGCTTCAGTATGTATACCTGCAATTTTTTCTACACAAGTAATCCCTTCAGCAGAAGCAACATGCGCTAATGCAGGACCAGGAACAACATCTCCAATAGCATAATAACCTGGTATGTTTGTTTGGTAAAAATCATTCACTAAAATTTTATCTCTATCAACAACAATACCTACATCTTCTAATCCAATACCTTCAAGGTTTGATTTAATTCCTACAGCTGATAAAATCACATCAGCTTCTAAAATTTCTTCGCCACTTTTAGTTTTTACAACAGCTTTCACACCTTTTCCAGAAGTATCAACAGATTCAACAGATGAATTTGTCATTACTTTTATTCCAGATTTTTTGAAAGAACGTTCAAATTGTTTTGAAACATCAACATCTTCTAATGGAACTAAATTTGGTAAAAATTCAACAATAGTAACTTCTGTTCCCATTGAATTATAAAAATGTGCAAATTCAACTCCAATAGCACCAGAACCTACTACAATTAATTTTTTTGGTTGTTTAGGCAATGTCATTGCTTGTCTATACCCAATTACCTTTTTACCATCTTGTGGTAAGTTTGGTAATTCTCGTGAACGAGCACCTGTTGCTATAATAATATGGTCTGCACTGTATTCAGTTACTTTTCCATCGGTATCAGTAACATCTACTTTTTTTCCAGTTTTAATTTTACCAAAACCGTCAATTACATCAATTTTATTCTTTTTCATCAAGAATTGAACACCTTTACTCATTCCTTCAGCTACATTTCTACTTCGTTTTATTACAGCTTCAAAATCTTTATCTATAGCATCAGCTTTTAAACCATATTCATCAACGTGTTTTAAATAGTCATAAACTTGTGCGCTTTTTAATAAAGCCTTTGTAGGTATACATCCCCAGTTTAAACAAATTCCACCTAAGTTCTCTTTTTCAACAACTGCAACTTTAAAACCAAGTTGTGATGCTCTAATAGCTGTAACATATCCTCCAGGACCACTACCAATAATAATAACGTCGTATTTCATGTTTTTCGATTTTCTAATTTTGATAACTGATTTTACTCAGCAAATTTACTTATTTTATTTTTCTTATTTAAAATCGATTTTTAAAGATTTTAAATGAAACTAATTTACATTCTTTCTGGAACTTCAATTCCTAATAATTTGAAAGCAGCTTTTATAATTTCAGCAACTTTATTGGAAAGTTGAGTTCTAATAATTTTTTCATTCAAGTTTTCACAACCTAAAATTGGCACAGTTTGGTAAAATGAATTGTACTCTTTCACTAAATCATATGTATAATTAGCTATTAAAGCCGGACTATGATTACTCGCTGCATTTTGAATTACTTCTGGAAATAATTGTAATTGTTTAATTAATTCGCGCTCTTTTTTATGTAATGCCAATCCTGAAATTTCAACGGAATAATCAAAATCAGCTTTTCTTAAAATTGATTGAATTCTGGCATAAGTATATTGAATAAAAGGACCAGTATTTCCTGCAAAATCAACAGATTCTTCAGGGTCGAACATAATTCGTTTTTTAGGATCTACTTTTAATATGTAATATTTTAAAGCACCTAAGCCTATAGTTTTGTATAAAGATTCTTTTTCTTCAGTTGAATAACTTTCCAGTTTTCCTAATTCTTGAGAAATTGTTCTGGCAGTATCTGTCATTTCTAACATTAAATCATCAGCATCTACTACAGTTCCTTCTCTCGATTTCATTTTTCCACTAGGCAAATCTACCATTCCGTAAGATAGGTGATAGCAGTTTTTAGCCCATTCAAAGCCAAGTTTTTCTAAAATTAGAAACAATACTTTAAAATGGTAATCTTGTTCATTTCCAACTGTATATACTAATTCGTTTAAATCAAAATCTTTAAAACGCTCAATAGCTGTTCCAATATCTTGCGTCATATAAACTGCAGTTCCATCAGAACGCAATACTATTTTTTCATCTAAACCTTCTTCGGTTAAATCAATCCAAACAGAGCCATCTTCTTTTTTATAGAAAATTCCTTTTTTCAAGCCTTCAGCAACAATATCTTTTCCTAATAAATATGTATTGCTTTCGTAATAATTTTTATCAAAATCTACGCCTAATTCTTTGTAAGTCTCGTTAAATCCAGCATAAACCCATTCATTCATAGTTTTCCAAAGCGTAACTATTTCTGAATCGCCAGCTTCCCATTTTAATAACATTTGTTGTGCTTCTATTAAAATTGGAGCTTGTTTTTTAGCTTCTTCTTCAGTTTTACCTTGAGCAATTAATTGTTTAATTTCTTCTTTATAGGCCTTATCAAAAGCAACATAATAGTTACCAACTAATTTATCACCTTTTAAACCTGAAGATTCTGGTGTTTCACCATTTCCAAAACGTTGCCAAGCCAACATACTTTTACAAATATGAATACCTCTGTCGTTTATAATTTGAGTTTTATAAACTTTTTTACCTGAAGCCTTTATGATTTCGGCAACTGCATAGCCTAATAAATTATTTCTAATATGGCCTAAATGTAAAGGCTTATTTGTGTTTGGTGAAGAGTATTCAACCATTACAGCTTTGTCAGATGGGTTTGGTTCAATTATTCCAAATGTTGGATTGTTTTTAATAGTATTGAAGTCGGCTATAAAATAAGCATCAGAAATTACCAAATTTAAAAAACCTTTTACCACATTAAAATCGGATATTTCGGCTACATTTTCTTTTAAATATTCTCCAATTTTTGTTCCAATAGCTTCTGGATTGCCTTTTACAAAACGTAAAAGCGCAAAAACTACAATTGTGATATCTCCTTCAAAATCTTTTCTAGTAGCTTGAAATTCAACAGAATTAATTTCAACATCATATATTTCTTTGAATCCCTTTTTAACAGCTATTTCTAAACTAGTTTGCATATTTTATGGCTAAATTATTTCGAAATGCAAAAGTACTAAATTCAATATAATTTTTACTGTTTTATAAACTCAAATTCAGTAAAATCAAAATCTGGGTTTGGAACATCTATATGTAATGTAGAAACTTTGCCATCTTTATTTAAATCAAACCACAATTTCCCTGAAGGAAGTGATGATAATTTTTTAGGAAATTTAAATGTGAAAATATGATGATTCCAATGTTTCAAATCTGCATAAAAAATTGGTGTTTGATCCATTTGAAAATATAACAAATTGTTTTGTACTGTAACGGTTACAGTTCCATACATTTTGTCTTTATAAACTCCAGTATATTCAACTAGATTTAAGTGATTATTATTTTGTTTTCCCCGTAAATTTTCAATTGCTACTTGTTGAATACTATCTCTTTTTTCTTGTTGCTTTTTATACTCTAAATAATTAGAAGACCAGTCTTTATCTTCTAAATTGCCAGTTAAAATTACATCTAAAATTTTATTTGAAAGTGCACCTGGTAGCCAATTTAAACTATTGGTTAGTATAACAACTCCAATTTGTTTTTCAGGAATAAAAAATGATTTTGAAATCATACCATCATAACCTCCTCCGTGAGAAATCACTTTATAACCTTCATAATCTTGTAATTCCCAACCTAATCCATACGATTTAAAATGTGTATTTTCAGCATTTTTGCTAACTTCAAAATTTATGTGAGGAGTAGTTATTCTACTATAACTTTTTTCATTAAAAATGGCAGTTTTATTTAATTGACCTTCATTTAAATTTAATTGTAACCATTTTGAAAAATCGTTAACCGATGAAATTAAAGCTCCTGCAGGGGCAATATTATCCCAATTTACCCAACTAACTTCATTATTTGTACCATTTTCAAAATAATAAGGTGTTGCAACATTAGTAGTTTTTTCAAGCTGATTTGTTGATGTTAACGTCCTATTCATTTGTAAAGGGTTTAAAAAATGTTGTTTTACAAATTCTTGCCAAGTTTTACCACTTACTTTTTCAACTATTTTTCCAGCAGCTAAAAAAGCAATGTTTGAATAGCCAAAAGTTGTTCTAAAATCAAATGTTGGAATTAAATATTGTTGCGCTTTAATTATTTCTTCGGCAGTTAATGTTGTGCCATACCATAATAAATCACCACTAAAAGTTACTAAGCCACTTCTATGGCATAGTAAATCTTCAATAGTAAAATTTTGTGTGGTATAATTGTCATACATTTTAAAATATGGTAAATAATCAATTACTTTATCAGTCCAATTCAGTTTTCCTTGCTCAACTAAAATAGCAATAGCACTGGCAGTAAAAGCTTTTGAGTTTGAAGCCACTGCAAACAACGTATTTCCATCAACTTTTGTGTTTTTTTCAATGTTTGAAAAACCATAACCTTTACTAAATACAATAGAATCGTTATTAACAATGGCAATAGCCATTCCAGGAATTTGCCATTCATCTAATGATTTTTGAAAATAAGTATCTAAATGTGCTATTTGCTCTTTTGTTTGTGAAAAAGCAAAGAGAGTTGCTAATGAAAAGCAAAGGAATAATTTGAAAAATTTCATAAATAATGATTTTAAAAAACGAATTTAATACTAATTATAAAGGTATCACAAACAAATAACATTATATATTTGCAGTATGGAAAATTTTTTAAAGGAATTGCCAAAATTAGCGAAGGAAAAAGAAGTTGAAAGTAAAAAGTACTTTCAGAAGTTAAAAAAACGTACTCCAAAAAATTTAGATTTAATTATGCAAGAATTGCATGATGATGAGTTTGAAAAAACCGACTGCTTAACTTGTGGTAATTGCTGCAAAACTACAAGTCCTATTTTTACTATAAAAGATATTGAACGTATATCTAAACATTTTAGAATGAAAGTTTTAGATTTTACAAATGAATATTTGAAAAGAGATGAGGATGATTTTTATGTGTTAAAAACGGCTCCTTGTTCATTTTTAGACTTGGAAGATAACATGTGCACTATATATGATGTTCGGCCAAAAGCTTGTGGCGAATATCCACATACAAATAGACGAAAATTTATTCAGATCGCTAGTTTAACTATTAAAAATACTGAAATTTGTCCGGCTGCTTATAATATTGTGGAGGCTTTGAAGTTGAAATTGCCATTATAGGTTTGTTAATATTTTAGAATATATAGTGGCAGTTTTAACTACTTTATATAAAAAGAGGGAAGCCATTTAGCGATTTTGTAACCCCTTACAAAATCATTTAGACTTCCCTAATTATCCCAAAAAAAAATACTTTTAATAAGAGTTGAATTTACCTCTTATTTTTGTTTTTAGATACGTGTAATTTTGTTGAAATTTTAGTTGACTAATTGTTTAACTTCATTTTTTAATACTACCGTTGTGGGAACGACATTATTTTACCGTTGTGGGAACGATATTATTTTACCGTTGTGGGAACGACCTTTTTTATTTTTTAATACTACCGTTGTGGGAACGACCTTCTTTTTTTATACTACCGTTGTGGGGAACGACACTGGTTAATTACTACTGTTGTGGGGACAATTTTCGAACTTAACCTATAATAAAATACATTTTTTTGGTGTAATTAATTCTCCTAACTGATTTACATAATTAAAGCCTGGAACTAACGTATTTATGTAAATTCTATTAATGATTTTTGTTTGTGTTTTTTTGTTAGCAACACCACTTCTAATAATAGTTAAATGAGATTTTAAAAATGTTGCGTTTTCTGAGGTTGATTTCATAATATTAAAAATTAGGGGTTAGATATGAATATTTGTTAAAAAAGAGTTTGTTATTTTTTTATGAAAATTTGAGTAAAGTAATTTCTATTATCTTTATTTGTCTCTGTTGAAATTCCAAAATGTGTATAGTTTGGGTTTTCAATAATGCTTTTGTGTTCAGGGCTGTTTAACCAGCCATTTACAACACCTTTTGCTGAGCTAAAGCCATATGCTACATTTTCACCAACTTTTTTTGCACCTGCATTATTCATTAAATTTTGAGCTCTTAGATTAAAATTATCGTGGTTAACACTACCTACTTCAATCATATAATCTGTATGTCCATCTGCAACACCAGAAATCATATTTAAGGTAATTAAAGGATTTAGACCTAAACTAATTCTATGGTCATTTACTAAGTCTAAAATTTCATATTCAATAACTGAATAAGATACATTTGATGTATTAATAACTTCGCTATTTTCATTAAAGTAAACTCCATCGTCTTCTGGAGAACAAGAAAATAAAATAGTAGATATTACAAATAGGGCTAGGAGGTTAAGGAATGAAGTTTTCATTTTTTGGGGTTTTGGGGTTAAATAATTAGGGTTGATTTATTTCTTTTGGGGTTTTGGCTTAAATAATTGGGGTGATTTATTTTTTTATTTTGGGGTTAAGTAATTATGGTTTATTTTTCTTTGGTTTTAATTTTTGTTTATTTCTTTAATTTTGATATTCAAATGTAAATAATAAAACAATACAAAACAATAAAAAATTACCATTTGTTGTAAAAAACATACCATTTGTTTATAAAAAGTGTCAAAAGCGCTGAATTATAAGGGTTTTAAAAATTTAAAATATTTAGTTATTTTTTAAAAATAAGGGCTAAATAGTCTTTAATAGTGTACTTTAAAAATGGAAATAAGACTAAATGATATCTTATTTGTTCATTTATAAGCCTTATTTGTAACTTAAAAGAATATAAATTTTAATTAATTTTTAAATTTATTTTATGAAAGGTTACATTCTATTTTATAAAATGTTATACTTAACAGTAAATTATTTCGTTAATTCGTTTATTGTTTAATTGTAATCAATTTTTTTTATGAAGAAAATATTATTTTTTATTTTGCTTATGGTGTTTTGTACAAGCCAGGCACAAATGAAAGCCGAAGATGTTCAAACATTTACGTTAAAAAATGGGATGAAATTTTTGGTTGTTGAAGACTTTTCTATTCCAAATGCTAATATGTACTTATTTTATAAAGTTGGTAGTAGAAATGAATATCAGGGAATTACTGGACTTTCACATTTTTTTGAACATATGATGTTTAATGGAGCTAAAAAATACGGCCCAAAACTTTTTGATCAAACAATGGAGTATAATGGAGGAGCAAATAATGCTTATACAACTGAAAATGTTACTGTTTATACCAATTGGTTTCCAGCATCCGCAACGGAAGTTATTTTCGATTTAGAAAGTGATCGAATTTCTAGTTTAAGTATAGATCCAGAAATGGTTGAAAGTGAAAGAGGTGTTGTTTTAAGTGAGCGCAGTACCGGTTTAGAGAATTCACCTTGGAGACTTTTATCTCAATCTGTTCAGTCGTCAGCATTTCAAGAGCATCCTTATCATTGGCCTGTTATTGGTTTTGAAGATGATATGAAAAATTGGACTCAGCAAGATTTAGAGCGTTATTTTAAAACATATTATGCGCCTAATAATTGTGTTGTTGTTATTTCAGGAGCCCTTAAATTTGAAGAAGTAAAAAGGTTAGCTGAAAAATATATGCAACCAATTTCTGCACAACCTGCTCCACCAAAAGTTCATATTATTGAGCCTAAACAAACTGGAGAAAGAAGAATAACTGTTCAGAAGGAAGTTTCCAATCCCTATATGATGATTGCATATCACACACCAGAAGCAAAAAATGAAGACTATTATGCATTAAATATTTTAAGTTCCATACTTTCTAATGGGAAATCTTCAAGATTATATGCTTCACTTGTTGATAACCAACAATTGGCAACAATGGTTTTTACAGATTATGGTGATAGTTTTGATCCAGGGCTTTTTAATATTTATGCAGTGGCTAATACAAATATTACTTCAGAATTAATTGAAAATGCCATTTATATTGAAATTGATAAAATTAAAGAAGAAGGAATAACCGAAAAGGAACTTCAAAAAGTTAAAAATCAAAAGTTAATGGAATTCTATAATCAAATTGAAAAAATTGATGGAAAATCTAATAATATTGGAACGTATGAAGTCTTTTTTGGTGATTATAAAAAAATGTTTGATGCTCCTATGAACTATAATAAGGTAACAATTAAGGATATTCAGAATGTAGCAAAAAAATACTTTTCAAAAAGTAATAGAACAGTAGGTGTTTTAAAAACGAATGTAGAAGAATAAGGATATGAAAAAATTAAATAAAAGAATAGGGTTGTTATGTTTACTAATTGTAGCTCCTTTTTTGGTTTTTGCCCAAAGTTATAAGCTTCCGGAGTTTGAAAAATTAAAATTAAAAAATGGATTAACCATCTATTTAATGGAACAACATGATGTTCCTATTATTAGTGTTTCAGTTATTTTACCTGCAGGAGCAATATATGATAACGAGAAAGCTGGATTAGCTTCTTTAACATCAACAGCATTAAAGTTAGGAACTAAAAATTTTTCAAAAAAAATTATAGATGAAGAATTAGATTTCCTTGGAGCAAGCTTAAATGCATATGCTTCAAAAGAATATGCTGGGTTGTCATCAAAATTTGCAACTAAAGATATTGCAAAAGTATTTGGTATTTTAAAAGAAATCTTGTTAAATCCAACTTTTGATTCAGAAGAATTTGAAAAAGAAAAAAGCAGATTACTTGTTACTCTTGAACAACGTAAAGAAAGTCCTAGAGCTGTTATTGGAACGTATTTTGATAAATTATTATATGGTTCTCACGTATATGGCAATTCAGTTTCTGGAACTAATGAGACAGTAAGTAAGTTGACGGTGAATGATTTAAAGAGTTTTTACAATTTAAATTACACTCCTAATGAAAGTGCAATAAGTATTGTTGGAGATTTTTCTTCCAAAGAAATGAAAAAGCTTATTACCGAGTTGTTTTCTGGTTGGAAAAACAACACTACTAAAAAAGAAAATAAAGCTTCCAATACTATTGCAAAACCAACAGAAAATAATGTGCTTATTGTAAGTAAAGAGGATGCTAAGGAAACTACATTTTATATTGGGGGATCTGGTATAAGTAGAAATAATCCTGATTTTGTTGCAATACAAGTTGTAAATACCTTGTTTGGTGGTAGGTTTACATCTATGTTAAATGATGAGTTACGAGTTAATAGCGGGTTAACGTATGGTGCTAGCAGCAGATTTAGTACATTGAAAAATGGAGGCTCCTTTTATATTAGCACTTTTACAGCTTTAGAAACAACAACCGAAGCTATTGACAAAGCTCTGGAAGTTTTAAACACATTACACAAAAATGGCTTAAGTGAAAATTCATTGACTTCAGCTAAAAATTATGTAAAAGGACAATTTCCACCTGATTATGAAACAACTGATCAACTAAGTAATTTACTTACAGAAATGTTTTGGTATAATTTTGATGATTCATTTATCAACAATTTTGAAAACAATGTAAATAGTCTTGATATAAAAAAGGCAAATGATATTATAGCAAGCTATTTTCCAACAAAAAATTTGCAATTTGTGTTAGTTGGTAAAGCTTCTGAAATTAAAGAAATTGCAGAAAAATATGGTAAAATAACTATTGTTGAAATAAAGGAATAGATTTAAAATAAGTAGTAGAATAATTTAGGGAACCTTAACAAGCTTTAAAATTTGTTAAGGTTTTTTTTATAAAAAAATAGACTTTAATACCTAATATAAATATATTTATAAAAAATAAATTTGTATCTTTAAAATGTAATTGACTCACTATCAGTATAAAATTCAAATAAATTTTAGCTGAACTTCTTATTTAATGTTTTTTAATTATTTAACAAATAAATTAAAAGACATGGAAACAATTCGTAATTTTTTCAGATTAATTAAATCATATATAAGGCTTGAAAACACTTCAAAAAGAATAATTCATCAAGTAATTATTGTCATTATTTTATTCATAGTTGCTGGTTGTAGTTATTATAAATTAAGTACAACAAAATACAATCAGGAAAATCTTGCCACAAAAATTGAAGCATATGAAGCACATAAAAAATTAATAGTACTTAATTCGGGTTCACAAATGCGAGTTTTATCTTCCATTAGTATTGATAATGATAAAAATGAATTAAAGGCAAACACAAGTGAATTGACTGGAAATCATTCTTATATGGAATTGGCTCGTTTGAAAAAAGTAAATAAGAAAAAATATGATACAGGAAAACCATTTCATACAGTGCATATTTATACCAGTAAAATCATAAATTTTGAAAATTCGAATCTGCTAACATTGCCATTAAATGATATTGATAGTATTGGGGTTTATGATCACGCAGTTGGCAAGGAGATTGCAATGTTTGGTTTAGGAACCGTTGGAGCATTAGCTGTTGTTACTGCAATTATAGCTTTAACAAAAAGTTCTTGTCCATTTGTCTATTCAAATGATGGTGAAGCTTATATTTTTGAGGGAGAGTTATATCCTGGAGCTATTAAATCTAAATTAGAAAGAGATGATTTTTTATTGCTGAAGAAATTAAAATCTAAAGATGGAAAATATTCCATTCAAGTTTCAAATGAATTAAAAGAAAAACAGTACACAAATTTAGTACAGTTGATTGAAGTTAAGCACAACAAAGGGTATGGAGTTTTAATTGATAATAAAGGTAGTTTTCATACGATATCTAAATTAGAAGCACCAAAAATTGGCGCAACAAAAGATGCTTCCGTGAATTCTATTTTATTTAAAGATAATATTCCATATATGTTCAATAATATGGAGTCTGATGAAAATGGATTAAACCATTTAATATTAGATTTTGATAAACCTAAGGAAGTATCATATGGTAAATTGGTTCTAACTGCAAAAAATTCTTATTGGTTAGATTTCATGTATGGAAAATTCAATGAGAAATTTGGAACATATTTTGATGAATTTCAGCGAAAACAAGAATCGGTGTCTGCTAAAAAAAGTAATCAATGGATGTTAGATCAGGGGATTCCTTTAGGCGTTTATGTAAAAACACCAGATGGCTGGAAATTGGTTGAATATGTAAATGTTGTTGGGCCACTTTCAAATCGTGATATTGTTATCCCTATCAATTTTGATACTGTAAATTCAAACACAATTCAAATTAAATTGGAATGTGGCTTTATGTTTTGGGAAATTGATTATGCAGCAATGGATTTTTCAGAAAACAACTCTATAGAGGTTACATATTTATCACCTTCAAAAGCTTTTGATGAACAAGGAAGAGATTTGAAATTACAATTGACAGCAACTGATAATTTGTATTTGGAGCAGCCAACTATTGGAAATATTGCAACCATTGAACTTGAAGCTACAGATTTTACGAATGCTGATATGAAAAAAACTTTATTTCTAAAAAATAGAGGATACTACACATATATTAGGAATTATTCTGGAGAACCTAATTTTGCCGAACTTAAATTATTTAGAGAAAAAGGAGCGTTTACAAAATATTCAAAAAAAGAGTATTTTCAGTTCATTTCAAATCCTCATATGTTAGATTTAATCGTTGAAAAATGAAGGAAATAGTGAACATACAATTTGAAAATTCTTTATATAGTGAGGCTAGTTTAAACTTTGAAGAAATTGAAAAACCTAAGATAATTAGTGGTTGGAAAGTTTATTATATTCGATCAAGAATAAGACTGACAATTTTAGAACAAGCCTTATTACACTATAAAAATCCCATAATAGCTTTTAAATTTCTTTTTCACTTAATATCAATGGCTCGTTCAGTTAAGGGAAAAGTAGGAATGAAAAAGATGCTTAAATTTAAAGATAAATATTATATAGGCTTATATGCACCACCATGGAAAACAGATAATTTCAAGGCCTTTGTTTTATCTGAAATGAATAGATTTTTACCTTTAAATAAACAAGTAAAAAGGTTTAACAATGTTTTTTTAGCAATTACAAAAAAATGCATATTGCAATGTGAACATTGTTTTGAATGGGATTCATTAAATAAAACAGAAGTATTAACAGAGGCTGATATTCATAAAATAATATCCAAACTCCAATTACAAGGCGTAAATCAAATTTATTTAACTGGTGGAGAGCCTATGCTCAAATTAAATACAATACTAAATTCAGTTAAGGTATTTAAAAAAAATATTGATTTTTGGGTATTAACATCAGGCTATAATCTGAATAATGATAATGCTTTAAAATTAAAAAAAGCTGGATTAAAAGGAGTTGTAATTAGTTTAGATCATTTTATTCCTTCAAAGCATAATGAATTTAGGGGGAATAATAATGCTTATTCTTGGGTTGAAGAAGCAGTAATAAGTGCAAAGAAAGCTAATTTAATTGTAGCTCTTTCTTTGTGTGTAACTCGATCTTTTGCTTCAGAATTCAACTTAAAAAGTTATATGAAATTAGCAAAAAACTGGGGTGTTTCCTTTGTTCAGTTTTTAGAACCTATGGCTGTTGGTCATTATCAAGGAATGGATGTTCAATTATTACCTGAGCAATTAACATTCTTGGAAGCGTTTTTTATAAAAATGAATAACCATAAAAAGTATAAAGAATTCCCTTTTGTTATATATCATGGTTTTCATCAAAGAGAATTAGGATGTTTTAATGGTGGAAAAACAGGGTTATATATTGACACAAATGGGGAACTAAATGCATGTCCGTTTTGTCATTCAAAAAATGGATCTATTTTAGATGATAATTTTGAAGAAAATTTAAAAAAACTAACCATAAAAGGATGTGAAAAATATAATTCTATAAATTTTTAATATATTTAAACTTGATAATAGGCGATTTTAGATAAACTATTTATACAGTAAATACTTTTCTCTTATTTTTTTAAAGCTATTAATTTGAGGTTGCCAAGAATCATGTATCTCTTTTGAAGTTAAACCTTCTTTAATTTGTTGTTCTAACAATAAATTACCAGCGTGGATTGTAAATGTTGATCCAAAAAAAGATTCTGATGATGGCGTTTTTTTGTAAGCATCAAGTATGTATTCAATAGTTACTTTACTAAATTTTTTAGTGTTTTTTAAATCAACACCATAGCATATTTTCCCTTCATGTTTTGGGTTTTTAGAACCAAAATTAGGTTGTGGCGTATAGCTAAACTCATTTTCTGGGAAAAATGGTGCGCCATATCTTTGAAATTGAAATTCAGTACCTCGTCCTGCATTAATTATTGTTCCTTCAAAAAAACCTAAACTAGGATACAAATTTATAGCAACATCATTAGGTAAATTTGGTGAAGGCCTAATAGGTAAACTATACAAGCTTTTGTGATTGTAATTTTTTAAAGGAATTACTGTTAACTTACATTTTTGATTTGTATTTAGCCAATTTTCCCCGTTAATCATGGAAGCATATTCACCAATAGTCATTCCATAAACTAATGGAACCGGATGCATACCAACAAAACTTTTATGTTCAATTTCTAGGGTTGGCCCATCAATATAATGTCCGTTTGGATTTGGTCTATCTAATACTAATAAAGGAATTCCAGCTTCAGCACACGCTTCCATAACATAATGTAATGTAGAAATATACGTGTAAAACCTAACTCCAACATCTTGAATGTCAAAAACTACCAAATCAATTCCTTGTAATTGTTCTTGACTTGGTTTTTTATTATTTCCATATAACGAAACAATAGGAATACCAGTTTTTTTATCAATACCATCAGCAACTAATTCACTTGCATCAGCAGTTCCTCTAAATCCATGTTCTGGTGAAAATACTTTTTTAATAAGTACATTCAATGAAACTAAGGAATCAACAATATGTGTATTAGTTTCATTTTTAAAAATAACAGATGTCTGATTGGCAACAATAGCAACATTTTTATTAATAAGTAATGGCACATAACTATTGGTTTGTTGTGCCCCAGTTACTATTGTTTTTTTTATTTTTAATTCATTTGCAAAGAAGTTTTTTTCAAAATCTAAAACTGAATTTATGGGTTTTGCAGCTTTACAGGAAAACATCATAAAAATCAGTGAAGAAAACAATAAGAAATATGTATTTTTGAACGGTTTATAAATCATAGCTTAAATTGAATTACGAATTATTTATAGCAAAACGTATTATTGCTGCTAAACAGTATAAAAGTAGTATATCGTCACCAATAATAAAAATTGCAATTATAGCAATTGCTTTAGGAATTATAATAATGATGATTGCAATTGCAACTGGAATTGGACTTCAAGAAAAAATTCGTGAAAAATTATCAGGTTTTAATGGGCATATTCAAATTACTAATTTTGATAATAATAATTCTGAAATTACCTTAGTTCCTGTTTCAAAAAAACAAGATTTTTACCCAAAATTTTCAACTGTTGAAGGAATTGAAAATATTCAAATATTCGCTACAAAAGCTGGAATTATTAGAACAGAAACAGATTTTGAAGGAATCATTTTAAAAGGAGTTGGTCAAGATTATGATTGGTCTTTTTTTGAAGATTATTTAATTGAGGGAAGATTGCCTAAGTATGCAAATGATGTTTCAAATGATGTGCTTATTTCCCAAGAAATATCAAATAGACTTGGCTTGAAACTTGGAGATGAATTTAATATTTTGTTTGTGAAAGATAACCCTTCAAAAGCTCCTTGGATTCGTGTTGTTAAAATAATTGGTATTTACAATTCTGGTTTTCAGGAGTTTGATAAAAGTTTTGTAATTGGTGACATAAGACATATTCAAAAAATGAATAGATGGGAAGATGATGAAGTTGGTGGTTTTGAAGTATTAATAGCTAATTTTGATGAAATTGAAGAAAAAAGTAATGAAGTTTATTTGCAAACAGCATCTACTTTAAATAGTAAAAGTATTGTTGAAAAATACCCATCAATTTTTGAATGGATTAGTTTATTTGATAATAATATTTATTTAATTATTGTTATTATGATATTTGTGGCTGGTATAAATATGATAACTGCTTTATTGGTTTTAATTTTAGAAAGAACTCAAATGATTGGGATTTTAAAAGCATTGGGAAGCAGTAATGTTAGTATTAGAAAAGTATTTATGTACAATGCTGGTTATTTAATTTTAAAAGGCTTGTTTTGGGGTAATTTAATAGGTTTAACAATTTTGTTAATTCAAAAGTATTTTGGAGTAATTACCTTAAATCCTGAAAATTACTATGTTAGTGAAGCTCCAATTTATTTAAATTTTGGGTATATAATTTTATTGAATATTGGAACATTAATACTTTGTTTATTAATGTTAATAATTCCAACTATTATTATTTCAAAAATAAGTCCTGTAAAATCAATTAAGTTTGAATAGTTTTAAACTTAAATCAGCTAATTTTAAAGATTAAAACTCACTTGTAAAGTGTAATTTAACAGTTGGATATTTTTGCTGAGTCATTTGAATTGTAAAGGCAGAATCTGCCAAAAAAACCAATTGTCCTTGTTTATCTTTTGCTAAATAACGTTGTTTTACACGTTTAAAATCTTTGAACTCTTCACTTTTAGGATTTTCGGGTTCTATCCAACATGCCTTATGAACATGTAAATTTTCATAACTACATTTTGCGCCATATTCATGTTCCAAACGGTATTGAATAACTTCAAATTGAAGCGCTCCAACGGTTCCAACTACTTTTCTTCCATTAATATCTAGGGTGAATAATTGTGCAACACCTTCGTCCATTAATTGATCTAAACCTTTAAATAATTGTTTTGCTTTTAAAGGATCCGCATTATTTACATAGCGGAAATGTTCTGGTGAAAAACTTGGAATTCCTTTAAAATTAAGTTGTTCACCTTCAGTAAGCGTATCTCCAATTTTAAAATGGCCTGTATCTGGTAAGCCAACAATATCTCCAGGAAAAGATTCTTCAACAATTTCTTTCTTTTCAGCAAAAAATGCATTTGGACTAGAGAATTTTAATTTTTTACCTTGACGAACATGTAGATAAGGAACATTTCTTTTAAATATTCCGGAAACAATTTTAACAAAGGCAATTCTGTTTCTATGGTTTGGATCCATATTGGCATGTATTTTAAATACAAAACCAGTCAACGTTTCTTCTTTAGAATCTATTAAACGCTCTTCAGACATTTTTGGTTGCGGTGAAGGTGCAATTTCAATAAAGCAATCTAACAGTTCTTTTACTCCAAAATTGTTTAAAGCTGACCCAAAAAATACGGGTTGTAAATTCCCTTTTAAATAAGCTTCTTTATCAAAATCAGGATATACTTCGTGAACAATTTCCAATTCTTCACGTAATGTTTCAGCAGATTTAGTTCCTATAATTTTATCCAATTCAGGAGTTGTAATATCTGTAAATTCTACACCTTTTGAAACCGTTTGTTTATTATCTCCTGAATATAAATTTATTTTCTTTTCGTAAATGTTGTAAATTCCTTTAAAATCATATCCCATACCAATTGGAAAGCTTAAAGGTGTTACAGTTAAACCTAATTTTTGTTCAACTTCATCCATTAAATCAAAGGCATCTTTACCTTCTCTATCCAATTTATTAATAAATACAATGATAGGAATTTTACGCATTCTACAAACTTCAACCAATTTCTCAGTTTGTTCTTCCACACCTTTTGCAACGTCAATTACAACAATTACACTATCAACAGCAGTTAAAGTTCTAAAAGTATCTTCAGCAAAATCTTTGTGTCCAGGAGTATCTAAAATATTAATTTTTTTATCCTTATAAATAAAAGCTAAAACAGAAGTTGCAACAGAAATACCACGTTGTCGTTCAATTTCCATAAAATCGGAAGTGGCTCCTTTTTTAATTTTATTGCTTTTTACTGCTCCCGCTTCTTGAATAGCACCACCAAATAATAATAATTTTTCTGTTAAAGTAGTTTTACCAGCATCAGGATGTGATATAATACCAAAAGTTCTTCTACGTGCTATTTCTTTTAAAAAATTCATCTATCAAATTTTGAGGTGCAAATATAGCGTATAAAGTTTGAATCTTGAAAAAGTTTAAAACCTGAAAAGTAGTTTAGTACTTTTTTAACGTTTGTATTTTGTAAATTTGCTATTATTGATATAAAAAAATGAGAGAAGAACAAGTTATTTTAGTAAACGAAAAAGATGAACAAATAGGCTTAATGCCAAAAATGGAAGCGCATGAAAAGGCTGTTTTACATAGAGCTTTTTCCGTTTTTGTTTTTAATAAGAACAATGAATTAATGTTGCAACAACGAGCAGCTCATAAATACCATTCACCTTTATTATGGACAAATACTTGTTGTAGCCATCAACGAAATGGTGAAACTAATATTGAGGCAGGAAAAAGGAGGTTGCAAGAAGAAATGGGGTTTGTTTGTGAAGTAGAAGAAGTTACTTCTTTTATTTACAAAGCGCCTTTTGATAATGGTTTAACTGAGCATGAGTTAGATCATATTTTAATTGGGTATTATAATGAAAGTCCTTTAATTAATGCTGATGAAGTAGAAAATTTTAAATGGATGTTATTAGAAGATGTAAAAAAAGATATGGAAGAAAACCCAGCAATTTATACAGAATGGTTCAAAATAATTTTTAAAAATTACTACAGTTTTATTAAGAAGTAATTATATGAAGAAAATTGAAGAAAATTTTATTGAAAGTTGGGAACTTGTTAGAAAAAATGGCAGAAATAGATACGCTTTAAGAACTGGAGTTTTATGGAGTGTTTTTACCGCCTTTTTAACAAAAATATTTGAATTGTCAATTCATTCTTTCAAAGAAATATATTTTACAAAATCGTTTTTAAATTATTTAACACTATTTATTCTAGTTGGAATTGTTTTGTTTTGGAAGTTTATTTGGAATTTCAATGAAAAAAGATATCATACATTAATAAAGAAAAAAGAAGATGAAAGTTACAGTTAGTAGGAAAGCTCATTTTAATGCAGCACATAAATTGTATAATTCCGATTGGACAGATGCAAGAAATGCAACTGTTTTTGGTAAATGTGCAAATCCAAACTATCATGGTCATAATTATGAATTAATAGTTTCAGTTAAAGGTGATATTCATCCAGAAACAGGCTTTGTAATGGATATGAAAATTTTAAAATATGTAATTGAAAAGGAAATTGAAGAACAATTGGATCATAAAAATTTAAATGAAGAAGTACCAGAATTTAAAACTTTAAATCCTACGGCTGAAAATATTGCAGTTGTTATTTGGAATAAATTACGAGCAGAAATAGACAATAAATTAGAACTTTCTATTACTTTATTCGAAACACCTCGAAATTTCGTAACTTATTCAGGAGAAGACTAATTAAAAAAGGGAGGCTATTTAAAAAGTTTTGAAAACCGTTCATTCTGAATTTATTTCAGAATTTCATCAAACTGATAGTTAATCACTATGAGAACTTGAAATAAATTCAGGTTGACGTAAATCTCACTTTTTAAACAGCCTTTTTTAACTTTAAAATATTATTTTGTTTTACAGGTTTTAATGCCAAATATTGCATATAAAGGACAATAACTAACTAAACTGGTTATTAAAAGTATAATTCCTAAACCTAATATTACAATTGCTGTTGTGCCACTAATCACTTCCATATAATATAAAATAGCAATTACTATTCCTATTAGCACTCTAATGAATTTGTCAGCCGTACTCATGTTTGTTTTCATATCTTTAAGTATTAATTAGTTATAAATAAAAATACTAAAAAAACAATAGTAATTAGTCTTTTTTCTGTTTATTTAATTCATCCTGAAGTTTACGCATTATTTTTTGTTCACGCTCTAACGCTTTTTTTCTATGCTCATCATATTCTTCTTCAACTTCTTTTAAACTTAATTTAGCTTCTTTAGTTTGAACATTACTTTGCTTAAATTTAAAAAAATAAAATAAAAACAATCCTATAAAAATTAAAATGAGGGTGTACGTTAAAGATTTATATAAAGATTTTTCCAATTTTATACCTAAAAAAGAAACCTGTTGCTTTTCAGTATTTAATTTTTCAAACTCATTAGTTATACTTGCCACTTCATTTGTTAAACTATCAATTTCTTTTAATTGTTCTGAAATTATTTTGACGTTATTTGAAAAAGTAATTTTAGTTTTTGAAATTGAATCAGAAACATTGCTTTTTAACTTTAATATCCATTGCTGTTTTACAACCTTAAATTCCTGAAAATTGTTAGATTCGTTCAATAAATAATCAAACTGGTTTTTTACAGAACCGGTATCAATAAATTTCTTGTTTGCTTGGCAATAAACAGCTGTTGTCATAAAAATAAAAGAGAATAATAGTAGGAATTTTTTAATCATAATTTTAAAGGGTTTACTTTTTAAACGAATAAATATTGTTACTTATTATTTGAATAATATGTTTCTAACTCATTTAAGTATAAAGCTTTTTTATCAGCATTTAAAAATGAGTATTCAAATGAGTTTTTTGCTAATTGGTATAAATTTTCTTTTGATAAATTTAATGCTTTTTGAATTTCTATGTAATTTTTATTTACCTGACCACCAAAATATGCTGGATCATCAGAATTGATGGTAACTTTTAAACCTAATTCCATCATTTTTTTTAATGGATGTTTTTTTAAATCAGTAACAACTTTTAAAGCAGTATTTGAAAGAGGGCATACGGTTAAAGCCAAATTTCTTTTAATGAGTTCTTTAATAAGATTTGGGTCTTGAAGTGAATTATTCCCGTGGTCAATTCGTTTAATACCTAAAATATTAATTGCTTCCCAAACATAATCGGCATCACCTTCTTCTCCTGCGTGAGCAACAGGAATATATCCTTCCTTTATTGAAGCATTAAAAACATTTTTAAATTTTGAAGGAGGATTGCCTATTTCAGAAGAATCTAATCCAACAGCTGTAATTTTATCTTTAAAAGGAATAGATTGCTGTAACGTTTTAAAAGCTTCATCTTCACTTAAATGTCGTAAGTAACTCATTATTAATAAGGAAGAAACACCTAAATTATTTTGAGCATCTTCACAAGCTTTTGAAATTCCTGTAATAACAGTTTCAAAAGAAATTCCTCTTGAAGTATGCGTTTGTGGATCAAACATAATTTCAGTGTGTAAAACATGTTGATCAGCACATTTTTTTAAATAACTATAGGTTACATCATAAAAATCGTTCTCAGTAATTAAAACACTTGCACCATTATAATAAATAGTTAAAAAATCTTGCAAGCAATTAAATTTATAGGCTTTAGAAATTTCTTCAACAGAATTATATGGAATATTTATGTCGTTTCTTTTTGCAATTTTAAAGAGCAATTCAGGTTCAAGTGAGCCTTCAATATGTAAATGCAATTCTGCCTTAGGAAGATTTTCAATAAATTTTATCATTTCGCAAAATTACATAAATCCATATTTTTATTACATATTTGTTGAAAATAAATATTTTATGAAGAAATTAAGTTTAGCAATAATAGCATCAGTAAGTTTGTTATTAATTATTTTTTATGCTAAAAATGATAATATGGGAAGTATTGAAGTAGGTGATAAGGTTCCTGGTTTTGTATTACAAGACCAAAATGGGGTTCATTATCAGGTTAATAGCGAAATGGGAAAAGCAATGGTAATTTATTTTTATCCAAAAGATGATACACCGGGGTGCACAAAAGAAGCTTGTAAATTTAGAGATGATTTTGAAAGTTTTTCTGATTTAGAAACCTTGGTTATAGGTATAAGTGGAGATAGTGTTGAGTCTCACAAAAATTTTGAGGAAAAATATAAGTTACCTTTTGTACTTTTATCAGATATTAAAAATGAAGTGAGACATTTATTTGGAGTACCTAAAAGTATGTTTTTTTTACCTGGAAGAGTTACCTATGTTATTGATAAAAAAGGCATTGTTCAATATGTATTTAACAGTCAGTTTGGAGCAGAAAAGCATATTGAAAATTCACTTAAAAGATTGAAAAATTTTTAATTTTAACAAAGAATTAAAATATTATTTTACTTAAATCATTAATTACTTATCAAATTCTTGTAAATTTGCCAAAATTTAAAAAAACAAATTATGGCGAGCATAAAAAATTTAAAAAAAGATATAAATTACGTCCTAGGTGATATTATTGAGGAATGTTATGTATGGGAACTTTTGAATCCGAAAGCAGATACAAAAGAGGCGGAACTTATTATAGATGACGCAATTAAAGCTTTTGATGTGTTAATTGAAAAAGTTAACTTAAAAAAAGTTGAAAATTTAAAAGCTCATTTTAAAGCAATAAATATTGAAATTGAAGAAACAGCAAACGCTTTACTTTCAAGGATCAATAAGCTGTAATACTTTTAGGGTAATTTTAACGATTTTTATTGCAAAATTTATTTTTTTTAAGTAAATTAGGGCAATAATAAATCAACCAATACGTTCTTTAAATAACCCACTAAAATCTTAATAATTTATGGCAAGAGCAATGTTTGAGTACACCAAAGCAGTACTTGAGAAAGTTAGCTTTAACACAGAATTGTTTAAAAAGGAATTAGAAAAAGCAGTAAACAGATTATTACCTTATGAAATAAAAGAATTATTCTATTGGCTAAAAGACTTCACTTCAAATAAACCTGAATTGTCTAGTTGTTTAGCATTAGTTGAAAACACAAGAAGGAGCTTTTAGGCTCCTTTTTTTCTGTGTAAAGGACTTATTATTTTAACATCATTAAAGGCTATAACACCTCTAATTACACTATCTATTGTATTTTTTAAAGTATCTATTAAATGTATTTTTAATTGAGATTTATGGTAAATGATACTTACTTCACGTGCAGGTGCAGGACTTTTAAATTCCTTTAAATATTTTTTATCACTTTCATTAATATCTAACGTTTGTAAATAAGGTAATAAAGTCATGCCTAAGCCTTCTTTAGATAGCTTTATAAGTGTATCAAAACTTCCGCTATGTAATTGAAAATGTTGCTTGTTTTTTCCTAAAGCGCTACATAAATTAATAATATTTTCTTTAAAGCAATGACCATCTTCCAATAATAAAATATCATCAATATTTAAATTTTCAGCATCAATTGTTGTTGAATTATAAAGGCGATGTTCTTCTGGTACAAAACCAACAAAAGGTTCATAATATAAAACTTTTTCTTTTATCAAATCATTTTCTAATGGAGTTGCAGCAATAGCAACATCAATATGACCATCAATTAATTTTTTTATAATTTCTTCAGTAGTTAATTCTTCTATTTTTAAATTTACTTTAGGGTATTTTTTAATAAACGTTTTTAAAAAAAGAGGTAAAAGAGTTGGCATAACTGTTGGAATAATACCTAGTTTAAAATCACCACCTATAAATCCTTTTTGTTGATCAACTATATCTGTAATTCTAATACTTTCATTTACAATAATTTTTGCTTGTTCAACAATTTTTTTGCCAATTTCAGTTAATTGAATAGGTTTTTTATTTCTATTAAATATCTGGGTTTCTAACTCATCTTCTAATTTTTGTATTTGCATACTTAATGTAGGCTGTGTAACAAAACAATGATTAGATGCAACAGTAAAATTTTGATATTCAGCAACTGCTAAAACGTATTTAAGTTGTGTTATTGTCATTTGTATAAATAATTTTGATAAAGATATTAAAACAATCGATTATAATTATACTATATCGTAAATATTATTTAAGAAATTTGTATTAGAAATTAAAACATAAAAATATGAGTACAATAATTATTGGATTAAATAAATTAAAAGCAGAAAAACTTACTAATAGTTTAAATGAATTATTAGCTAATTTCCAGGTATACTACCAAAGTTTAAGGGGGTTGCATTGGAATATTAAAGGGAAATCTTTTTTTGAATTGCATGTGAAATTTGAAGAATTTTATACAGATTCTCAAGATAAAATAGATTTTATTGCTGAACGTATTTTAACATTGGAGGGAAAACCTTTGCATACTTTTGAGGATTATACAAAACTTGCTAAAGTTCCTGTTGGAAAGAATATTTCAAAAGATACTGAAGCAGTTGAATTAGTAATTAATTCTTTAGCTGAATTGCTTAAAATTGAAAGACTAATTTTGGAAGAGTCAGCTATTGCAAATGATGAAGGAACAAACTCTATGATGAGTGATTTTATTGCAGAACAAGAAAAAACAATATGGATGCTAAAATCATGGTTAAATTAATTACATAGTAACGTTTAAACACAAAAAAGGGAAGTTAAAAACTTCCCTTTTTTGTGTTTAACTCCAGAATTTTCTGTGAGCATCTAATTCATCTTCCTGTTTTTTATATTCTTCAGGAGAAATTACTTTTAAATGTGATGGGTGTTGTTCTATTTCAAATTGTATTCTTTCAATAATTTCCTCAATGGATTCATTTTCATAATCAATTTTCATAGGAGGTTTAATAACCATAGATTGTAATACGTTTCTTTTTTTAATTAGTAAACCTTTTTTATCATAAGCCCTTCTAAAGCCATCAATTACTATAGGTACAACAATTGGCTTATAGGTTTTTATAATATGTGCAGTTCCTCTTCTAATAGGTTTAAAAGGAGTTGTAGTACCTTGAGGGAAAGTAATTACCCAACCATCATTTAATGCTTTTTTAATATTACTAATGTCAGACATTTTTACTTGTCTATTAACATCTTTACCTTCACTTCGCCAAGTCCTTTCAATGGAAATAGAACCAACATAAGCAAATATTTTAGGAAGCAAGCCTGCTTTCATAGTTTCTGAAGCGGCTATATAATAAATATTTAATTTAGGTTTCCAAATGTATCCTATATTTTTAATACTATTTTCTCTGCCTTTTAAAGCAGCATTAAAGACATGGAACATAGCAGCTACATCTGCAAAATATGTTTGATGATTTGAAATAAATAATACATTTTTATCAGGTAATTCTCTAATTATTTCAGATCCCTCTATTTCAAGAGTATTAAAACGTCGATAGCGTCCGTGAGACACAATACCGAAAATACGGATAAGCCATCTCTTTACAAATAGGATATGACCAAACGGATTTCTTTTAAAAATTGGCATTTAGTTGGTTTTGGTTGAAGCAAATTTATAAAAAATATACTTATAATTTTTGAATTAACTCTTTGATTTCGCTAAGTATCATTGCAGTAGCTCCCCAAACTATGTAATTGTTTAGTTTATAGCAAGGTACTTCAAAGTTTTTTGCATAAGAAGTAGATAAAATTTCAGAGGAAACAGTTTCTTCATTTAGTAAATCATCTAAAGAAACGTGAATTATTTCAGCAACTTCATGATTTTTGTTGAAATTAGGTTTAGAATCTAAAAAGCTTAAAAATGGAGTTACCAAAAAATTACTAGGCGGAATGTACAAATCAGTCATTTGTTTAAAAACTGTAATCTGTTTTTCATCTATATCAACTTCTTCTTTTGTTTCTCTTAAAGCGGTGCTTTTTAATGAAATATCTTTTTTGTCTAATTTACCACCAGGAAAGCTAATTTGTGAAGAATGAGTTCCATTATAACTTGCTCTTTTAGTTAGTAAAAAAGTAGTTTTTCCTTGTTCATTTGGGTAAAATAAAACCAATACAGCAGCTTTTTTAGGTTTTTGAGAGACAACAAAACTTTCTGTGTATTTTGTCCTAATTTTTGGCGCTAACTTAAATTGTGCATCAATACCACCAACTTCTAAGGAAGATAATTTAATTAAATTATTCTTAAATAAGTTGAAGTCCATTTATTTTTTAGTGTAAAATGTTGGTAATGAAAGTTTAAAAAGTACAGCAATTAATCTAATAGAAATGACCATTAAAGAAGTTGCAACATAAACAATGGTTTCATTAAAACCAAAATTATGCAATACTAAATAAGTTATAGAACCAAAAACACAGGCAGTTGCATAAATTTCCTTTCTAAAAATTACAGGAACTTCATTACACAAAATATCTCTAATAACACCTCCAAAAGATGCAGACATAGTTGCAATTGAAATAATTACAATGGGATGAAAATTTGCTTTTAGCCCTATTTCTGTTCCCATTATAGTATATAAACCTAAGCCAATTGTATCAAATAAAAATAACGATTTGTTCAGGTATTTTAATTTTTTTCTGAAAATTATTGCTATAAAATAAGATGCCATAATTATGAATATAACAGAAGTGTTTTTCATCCAAAATACAGGTTGTGCACCAATTAACACATCTCTTAATGTTCCACCTCCAACTGAAGTTGCAAATGCAATAATAAAAACCCCAAATGGGTCTAATTTTTTTCGCATTGCAACCAGTGATCCTGATATTGCAAACGAAATAATTCCTAAAAAATCTAATATATTAAAAAGTGTCATTAATGTTGTTGTGTAAAATAATTGTAGTCTTTAATCACAATATCAATAAATTCAATTGGTTTTAATTCCGTTTGAATTCCAGTTAAATCAACTATTTTTTTATGAATTTTAACAATTATAGCGTGATTACCTTTTCTTTTAGCTTTTAAGTATAGTTCTTTAATTGTTTGAATGTCTTTATCAGACAGCAAAGTGACTTGTGGAAAAGTTGGTTTGAATTCTTCAGGAATATCAACAGCAATGGTATCATTTATTGAAATGATTTTTTTTTCTGAAATAACAGTTGTCCCAGCTGCTAAATCTCCTAGTCGTTGTCCTTTTCCATTTAATAAAATAGTAAGTAAGGCTAAAGATCCCGAAGCCATTGTTATATCAATAGATCGTAACATCCATCTAATTAGATAATTAGAGAAAGTAGGTTTTGAGCCGTCTAATTTTGTAACTCTAATTTTGTTTAAATATTTACCAGGACTTTGTCCGTTCATTAAAGTTTCAAACAATAAACTATAAAAAAATACAGGCAAACTCAATAAGCCATAAATTAAGTATAAATCTCCAGAAATTAAATTTAAGCTATCTAAAATTAAATAGATAATTAAGTAGTAGCCACCTATTATAAATGCGTCAATAAAGAATGCTCCAATTCGTGTACTTAAATTGGCTACATTTTGTTGAATTGTTACATTTTGGGCAGTTTCAATGTGAAAATTATCCATTATTTATAGTCGAACTTTTTGGCTGATACAATTTGATTATCTACTTTCGTTTACTTGAATATTCAATATATATAATTGCTATATTGAAACGACAAAAATAATAAAAATGCGTGAAGCATCCTTTGTAAAAGCAAATAAAAAGAAATGGTTGTTATTTGAAAATGTTCTTGATAAAAAGGAGCAGCTTTCGCCAGATAAATTATCTGATTTATATATTGAAATTACCGATGATTTAAGTTATGCCAAAACTTTTTATCCTCAAAGTAACACTGCTGTTTACTTAAATTCTATTGCTTCCAAAGCGCATCAAAGTATTTACAAAACTCAAAAGGAAAGTAAGAACAGATTGTACACTTTTTTTAAAACAGAATTTCCTCTAGAATTTGTGAAATATCATAAGCAACTTTTAATTGCATTTTCAACATTTGTTTTTTTTGGGATTATTGGGGCGTATTCTGTAGCTACCGATGGCGATTTTGTTCGTATAATTTTAGGTGATAGTTATGTAAATTCAACATTAGAAAACATTGAGAAAGGTGATCCAATGGCAGTTTATAAAAAAATGGATGAAGGCGCAATGTTCATTTCAATAACATTAAACAATATTAAAGTAGCAATGACTGCTTTTATTTTTGGAATTTTTCTCTCCATAGGAACTCTCTATGTAATGCTTCAAAATGGAATTATGTTAGGTTCATTTCTGTACTTTTTTTACGATAAAGGCATGTTATGGGAATCTTCCAGAACTATTTGGATTCATGGAACTATTGAAATTTCAGTAATCATTATTGCTGGTTGTGCCGGATTAGTGTTGGGTAATGGTATGCTGTTTCCAAAAACATTTACAAGATTAGAATCTTTTAAGAGGAGTTTTAAAGCAGGAATGAAAATTATGGTAAGTACCATTCCTTTTTTTATTGTTGCTGGTTTTTTAGAAGGTTTTGTAACCAGACATACCGAAATGCCAGACTGGTTGGCAATTTTTATAATACTAATTTCATTCAGTGCAATTGTGTACTATTATGTTATATACCCAATTAAATTATTTAAAAATCAAATTGTAAATGGAAAATAAAAATTTTATTGAATTTAAAAAAGAGCGTGATTTAGGCGCCATTATTTCAGATACCTTTAAGTTTATTCGAGAAAACTGGAAAGAATATTTTTTAACTGTTTTAAAAATTGTTGGACCTATTTTAGCTGTAGCACTTGCGATTTTGGTATTTTATATGTTTACCATGTCCGATTTGTTTGCCAATACAAGCAATATTCAAAATAATCCTGGTTCATTTTTAGGTACATTGTTTTCTTGGGTTTTCGGATTAATTTTCGTGTATATATTGTTGTATACCTTACTATCAATGGCTTCACTATACTTTATTAAATCGTACATTAATAACCATGGAAATGCTAATTTTTTAGAAATAAAAACCAATATTTTACAAAATGTTTGGAAATTTATTGGTTTAGGATTTTTAATAACATTGGTAACTATTGTAGGAATGGTTTTTTGTTATATTCCAGGAATTTATTTAGGAACTGTATTATCATTAGCAACTTCCATTATGGTGTTTGAAGAAAAAAGTGTTGGAGATACTTTTTCACATGCATTTACATTAATTAAGGGAGAGTGGTGGAATACTTTTGGAGTATTAATTGTAGTTTGGTTGCTATTGGTTGTTTTAGGTCAGGCGTTTTCAATACCAGCTTTTATATATCAAATGGTGAAAATGGGCACAATGGTTGGGAGTGATGATCCAACTGCTGTTTTTTCAATATTTAAAGATCCTATTTATTTAGTATTGAATATTTTATCGTATGTTTTTCAATTTATTTTATATTCAATTCCTTTAATCTCAACGGTTTTTGTGTATTTTGATTTAAATGAACAGAAAAATTTAACAGGTACTTTTGAAATAATTGAAAATATAGGAAACGATTCTTTTGAATAATTTTATGAAGAAAATCTTTCTTTTTAGTTGGTTTTTGTTAATCTCTTTGAGCTTTTTTGCGCAATCAGATTCTTTAACTGTACAAAAAGATCAAGAAATTGTAATTCAAAAAAAATTCAACAAAACGAACTTAGATTCCTATAAAGCTGATAAAAACTTTGATTATACAGAAAATGTTGAGGTTAAAGAACCTACAATGTTGGATCGGATTTTAAATTGGATTGGCAGGCAAATTGTACGCTTTTTAGAATGGATTTTTGGAGCAGAAAGTGCTCAAGGAATTTTTAAAACAATATTGCAGATGTTACCTTATATAATTGCAGGATTGGTATTGTTTTTATTGCTGAAATTCTTTTTAAAAGTGAACTCAAATGCAATTGTATCCAATGCTTCCAATAAAGCTGTGGTAACAGTAACTGAAGAGGAAGAATTGATAAAAAATAAAGATCTTACTAAATTAATTTCACAAGCCATAGAAAATAAAAATTACCGATTAGCAGTGCGCTATTATTATTTGCAATTTTTAAAACAATTAGAAGCGAAAGAATTCATTGTTTGGGAACAGCAAAAAACAAATGAAGATTATAATAGCGAAATACATGAAGCTACTTTAAAACTGTCATTTAAAAAATTAACCAGATTGTACGATTTTATTTGGTATGGAAGTTTTGAGATCAACGAATTTGAATTTACAAAAGTTTCATCAGATTTTGATAGTGTAACTAAACAATTGAATAAAAAATAAGTTGGATAAATCACTTAAAATATATGTTGCTGTTTTTTTAGTACTAATTTTAGGATATTTATATCTTGAAAGCACTAAAAAACAACCAATTAATTGGTTTCCTAGTTATGCAGAAAATCATAAAATTCCTTTTGGCACTTATGTTTTAAGAAATGAATTACAAACATTTTTGCCTAACACAACTATTGAAGAAATTAAAATACCACCCTATATTTATTTAGAAGATTCCACAAGAATTGGAACCTATTTTTTTGCAGATGAACAACTAAATTTTGGAGATACGGAGTTTTATAGATTAATGCAATTTGTAAATAGGGGAAATGATGTTTTTATTTCAACGCACGGAATTCAAATTGACACGCTTAATTTTAAAACCAAACGTTTGATAAGTGATAATTTGGATGAAAAAGTGTTTTTTAAGTTCTACAATAAAGCCTTTAAAGGCAAAGAATATACGTTTGATAGAGAATTTATTAATCAGGTTTTTACAAAAATAGACACGTTAAATACCACAGTTTTAGGAATTACTGGTTATGTAAATGCCAACAGTGAGCGTACTGAAGAAGGTGTTAATTTTGTTAAATTCAATTATGGAAAAGGTCATTTTTATTTTCATACATTTCCTGAAGTTTTTACAAATTACAACATTCTAAAGCCTGCATATGAGCAACATACGGCAAATGTGTTATCTTATTTAAACACTGACAAACCAATTTTATGGGATTCATATTATAAAACTGGAAAAAGCGGAATTTCATCGCCAATGCATTATTTGTTAAGTTCAAAATATTTAAAATGGTCGTATTATATGGCATTAATTGGTGTGTTGTTTTTTGTGATTTTTGAAGGAAAAAGGAAACAACGGAGCATTAAAGTACTTACACCATTAAAAAACCAAACATTGGCTTTTACACGTACTATTGCTAATATGTATTATGAGCATCAAGATCACAAAAATTTAGCTGAATTTAAAATAAGTTACTTATTGGAATTTATAAGAACGAAACTGCATATTCCTACTACAACTATTGATGATACTTTCTATAAATTTGTAGCCTTACGTAGCGGAAATACGTTTGAAGAAGTAGAAAAGTTATTCAAATTTTGTGATGAAATTCATTTAAATAATCAAATTTCAATGGATGAGCTCATTAAATTAAATAAAATGATTGAAAAATTTAAAAACACAATTCAATATGGAAGAAAATAACGATTTGAATTTTAATACTAGAATTGATTTAGAAAAATTAAAAGATACCGTCATTCAAATTAAAGCTGAATTAGGTAAAATAATTGTGGGTCAGGAGCACTTTATGGATCTGCTAATTGTTGCGTTATTGGCAGATGGACACGTGTTAATTGAAGGTGTTCCGGGTGTGGCTAAAACAATTACTGCAAAATTGCTTGCTAAAACTATTGATACTGGTTTTAGTAGAATTCAATTTACGCCAGATTTAATGCCAAGTGATGTGTTAGGAACCTCCATTTTAAATATGAAAACTTCAGAGTTTGAATTTAAAAACGGGCCTATTTTTTCCAACTTAGTGTTAATTGATGAAATTAACAGAGCTCCTGCAAAAACGCAAGCTGCATTGTTTGAAGTAATGGAAGAGCGTCAGATTTCTATAGATGGGCATACATATAAAATGAACCCACCTTTTATGGTGTTGGCAACACAAAACCCAATAGAGCAGGAGGGAACATACGCTTTACCAGAAGCGCAATTAGACCGGTTTTTATTTAAAATTGATGTTGGGTATCCAAATTTAGAGGAAGAAATATTAATTTTAAAAACGCATCATAACAGAAAAGGTGTTTTACCACAAACATTAATTTCAGAATTGCTTTCTGAAGCTGATTTATTAGAATACAAAAACAAAATATTTGATATTCTGGTTGATGAGAAATTAATGGCTTACATCGCTCAAATTATTACCAAAACAAGAAATCATCCACATTTATATTTAGGTGGTTCGCCAAGAGCAAGTATTGCTGTTTTAAATTCATCAAAGGCATATGCAGCTATTAATGGACGCGATTTTGTAATTCCTGAAGATATTAAAAAAGTAATTTCACCAGTGTTGCGCCATAGAATTATATTAACACCTGAACGTGAAATGGAAGGGATGACAGCAGATAAAGTTATTGAAATGATTGTACAATCTGTGGAAGTACCACGCTAATTATGAATTTAATTAGAAACATATATATTCACAAACGCTTTTTTGTTTACATAACAATTATAGCAGCTACATTTTTGGTTTCCTTTTGGATTCCAATTTTGTTCACTGCGGCTTGGTTTTTAGTAACCATTTTAGCAGTATTGTTTTTTGGTGATATTTATATGTTGTTTACTATCAAAAAAGGAGTTTCAGCCAGAAGAATTTTAACTGAAAAATTCTCAAATTCCGATGAAAATCCAATACCAATTACTATCAAAAACAATTATACATTTACTGTTGAAGCAAAATTAATAGATGAGTTGCCGATTCAATTTCAAAAAAGAGATTTTGAACAAATTATTCAGTTAGAAAGTGCTGAAAATTATAATTTTGAATATGCAGTAAAACCTGTTGAACGCGGAGAATATCATTTTGGAAATTTGAATGTATTTGTATCTACACCATTAAGAATGGTTGCCAGACGTTTTAAATTTCAGGAAAATGAGATGGTTGCAGTATATCCTTCCTTTATTCAAATGAAAAAGTACGAATTTTTAGCAATGAGCAATCGTTTAACAGAATTCGGGTTGAAGAAAATTAGAAGAATTGGACACACACTGGAGTTTGAGCAAATAAAAAATTATATTGCAGGTGATGATGTGAGAACTATCAACTGGAAAGCAACTGCAAAGCGTAATCAGTTAATGGTAAATCAATTCCAAGATGAGAAAACGCAACCAATTTATTCTATCATAGATTTAGGCAGAGTCATGAAAATGCCTTTTGAAGAACTTAAATTATTAGATTATGCCATTAACTCAACCTTAGCATTTTCAAATATTGCCCTTCGAAAAAATGATAAAGCAGGGTTGTTAACTTTTGCAAAAAAAGTAGATACTATTGTTGCTGCAAGTAATAAAAAAACGCATTTAAACACCATTAATAATGCGCTTTATAATATAAACACACAATTTACAGATTCAGATTTCGGGTATTTATATGCCTTAATAAAACGTAAAATTACCCAACGTAGTTTGTTAATTTTATATACTAATTTTGAACATATTTCTGCATTAAAAAGACAATTGCCTTTTTTACAAGCCATTTCAAAATTTCATTTATTGGTAGTGGTATTTTTTGAAAATACAGAGCTCGATAATTTAATTAATGAAGATGCTGAAGATTTACAAACCATTTATCATAAAACCATTGCTGAAAAATTTGCCTACGAAAAACGATTGATAGTAAAAGAATTAGAAAGTAAAGGCATTTATGGTATTTTAACAAAACCGCAACACTTAACTGTGAATGTTATTAATAAATACCTTGAATTTAAAGCAAAAGGATTTATTTAATAAACTAAGCAATTTAATAAGCCACAATTTTAAGCGCAAAAAAAAGCCCATTAAAAAATGAGCTTTAGATGTGTTATTTATTGTTTTTAATTTGCGTATGCACCTGAGGAATAGGTGAGTTCATAACTATGTGTGTACACTTCAAACACAATTCCAAAAGGATCTTCAACATAGCACATTTTATAAGGCTTATCATTTGGGTAGTATTCTCTAATTGGCATTCTTTGTTTTCCACCGTAAGCCACAATTTTTTCAATGATTTCTTCAATATTAGGATCTTGAATGCAAAAGTGAAATAAACCAGTATTGAAAGGATTAAATTCTGGAGCTTCTTTAGTACCATTTGGAAATGAGAATAACTCTACCCCAATTCCGTCTGATGTAGACATATGAGCAATTTCGAATTCTTCCCAATCTTCACCAAAAACGTCTATACACATTTGTCCAATTGCAGTTTCTCTTTCTTTTTTCACAGTAGAAGGTTCCATAATTATGTACCATCCCATTACTTCGGAATAGAATTTAACAGCTTCTTTTATATTTGGAACTGTAATTCCAATATGTGAAAAAGATTTTGGATAATTTTTATGAGTTGTCATATTAATATAATTTTTGATGCAAATTTAGTTTATATTTGCCTTATCAACAATAACTTACCTAAAAGTACTATAGTTACTTAAAGGAGTAAAATAAAGATTGTCAGTTATTTAAATTTAAAATTTTGGATAAAAAATTAAATTGCCCTTTAAATTACACTATGAATTTAATTGGAACAAAATGGAAGCCATTAATTTTATTTCATTTATTAGATGGCCCTTTGAGGTCTGGAATATTACAAAAAAAAATTGCTGGAATTTCTAATAAAATGTTTACGCAAACAGTTAGAGAATTAGAGAAAGATGGACTTATTTTTAGAAAAGTTTTTCCTGTAGTCCCTCCTAAAGTAGAATACAATTTAAGTGCTAAAGGAAAATCACTCGAGCATATTTTGAGAAGTTTGGATAAGTGGGGAGAAGAGGACTTACAAAAGTAATTAAATTTCAACTTCAGGTTTTTTTAGTAGAAAATAGTTTAAAAAAAAAGTAATTTCAATTTTGTACATTGGTTAAAAATTAACTTCATGATTCAATCCTACAAACAGCAACCAACATTACAAGAAACATACGATACTATTATAATAGGATCAGGAATGGGCGGCTTGTCCACTGCGGCTATTTTAGCTAAAGAAGGTCAAAAAGTGTTGGTATTGGAGCGGCACTATACGGCTGGTGGTTTTACGCACGTTTTTAAACGAAAAGACTATGAATGGGATGTAGGTATTCATTATATAGGTGAAATGCAGCGCGAAAATAGCATCCTAAGAAAACTGTTTAATTATGTAAGCAATAGTAAATTAAAATGGGCTGATATAGGAGATGTGTACGACAAAATTGTGATTGGAGACCAACACTACGATTTTGTAAAAGAAGTATCCAATTTTAAGAAACAACTGATTTCCTATTTTCCAAAAGAAGAGCAGGCGATCCATGCGTATGTAGATTTGGTTTTTAAGGCAGTAAAAACAAGTAAAAACTATTATATGAGCAAAGCGATGCCTCCTATTTTAGAAAAAATACTTGGAGGTTATCTAAAAAAACCGTTTTATAAATGGGCTGATAAAACAACCTATGAAGTGCTCAGTTCTTTAACCAACAATGAAACCCTGATAAAGGTATTAACTGGTCAATATGGTGATTACGGATTAGCGCCAAAACAAAGTAGTTTTTATATGCACGCCTCCGTAGCGCGGCATTATTTTGATGGAGGGAATTTTCCAATTGGAGGCTCTTCGCAAATTGTAAAAACAATAGCGCCTGTAATAGGAGCTGCTGGCGGCACGATTTTAATAAATGCCGAAGTTGAAGAAGTGCTTATTGAAAAAAATAAAGCAAAAGGCGTTTTAATGAAAGATGGTAAAAAAATCTATGCCAAAAACATAGTTAGCAATGCCGGTATTATGACTACGTATAACACATTACTACCAACAGCAACAGTTGAAAAACACCAATTAAAACAGCAGTTGCAAAAAGTAAAACAATCCGTAGCCCATGCAAGTTTGTACATTGGTTTAGAAGGAACGCCAGAGGAATTGCAACTTCCAAAAACCAATTATTGGATTTATCCTGCAGAAGGAGACCACGATACGTGTGTACATAATTACTTAAACGATTTGTCGCAACCATTTCCAGTAGTGTATCTTTCTTTTCCATCCGCAAAAGACCCAGATTGGTCTAATCGGTATCCAGGGAAAAGCAGTATCGATATTATTACCTTAATTCCGTATGAAACCTTTGAAAAATGGGAAAAATCCTCTTGGATGAAAAGAGGGCAGGAGTATGAAGCGCTGAAAGAAGCATTTGCGAAACGTTTATTAAATGAATTATACAAACAGCTACCACAAGTAAAAGGTAAAATAAATTGTTACGAACTTTCTACACCACTAACAACACAGCATTTTGTAAATTATGAAAAAGGAGAGATTTATGGGTTGGATCATAGTCCATCCAGATTTAGGCAAGCCTTTTTAAAACCAAGAACACCTATTAAAAATTTTTATCTTACAGGGCAAGATATTGTAACAGCAGGAGTAGGAGGTGCCTTGTTTTCTGGGGTGTTAACGTCAATGGCTATTACAGGTAAAAATATATTAAAAAAGGTGTAGGGTAAGACAACCCTTTTTTATTTATAGAGTTGGTAGCATTTCAGTTTTAAACATTTTCTTGATACGAACAATTAAAATGGTTTTAAATAGCTGAAAATATGATATATATCAGTTTATTTGTGTACATTCAAATTCTAAATAAGAATTTAAATTCACCTAATGACTTATTAAAGAATGAAAGGTCTAGTAACAATTTACAGATGGTTTATGGCAATGACCATAATGACCATAACAGGTAGTATATCCTTAATTTTAGTGATGGTCAGTTTTGGACACCTCCGTAATTTTTGTGTTCAATATATTATTAAATATTCTTCCAGAATTATTTTAAGAATCATGGGCTTTAAAAGCAGGTACCCAAACTTAAATCAATTTCCGAAATATCAGGTTTTGTACACTTTTAATCATAATGCCTATATGGATGTTTTTCTTTTAACAGGTTTGGGCGTTCCAAATCTTAGATTTGTATTATCTGAAAAAACCTGGGGTTATATACCTCTTGTAATATCTGCCTTAGCTGCTGGAACATGTTATATTCCACAAAAAAAACATGTCAAGAGAAGATTGAATTTCTTTTTGAGAACAACTCGTTTTTTACAACAAACTAATTATTCAATAGCTGCAGCTTCTGAAGGTGTGCATAGTCATTTTCATGGGATAGCACCTTTTAATAGAGGTATTTACCACATGGCATTAGAAGCTAAAATTCCCATTGTTCCGCTTTACATTCATATTCCAGAAGAAAATAATATGTTTACAATAAAATATGCCAAAAATGGGACGATAGCTATTGAAATTTTAGAAGAAATACCAACAGATAAATGGACTTTAGAAAACTTAGATAACCATATTAATGATGTTAGAAATGTGTTTGTAGAAAGATTTAATCAATTAAATCCTAATAATAAAACCGAATGAAAACTACATATATTCAAGTACCAGGTCGCGGATTAATGAATCAGACGGCGTATGAGTTAAGAATGGATTATATTGAAACGTTGGTTGCTGGAATGCGGAAAGATATTAAATCGGAAACCATTTTATTAGCTCAAATTCAAAATAACATTGAAAGTTTTATAGGTACAGTTGAAATTCCTTTAGGGTTAATTGGGCCGATTCTTTTTAATGATAAAAATAAAGACCCGGAATGGGTGCACGCAGCTATTGCAACTACAGAAGGTGCATTGGCAGCCAGTATGATTAGAGGCGCAAAAGCTATTAGTGAATGTGGAGGTTTTAAGGCGCATATTGTGCATCAAAAAATGCTTAGAACGCCCATGTTTACATTTGCTAGTATGTCTGAAGCATTGGATTTTGATGAATGGATTAAAGCTAATTTTAAAAAAATTAAAGCAATAACCCAGAAACATTCTAATTATGCCGATTTAAATGAAATTAACAGCGTTATTGTTGGTAAAATAATTCATTTGAAATTTATTTATTCAACAAGTGATGCCTCAGGGCAAAATATGACAACATCGTGTACTTGGAATGCTTGTTTATGGATTGAAGAAAATTTTCAAAAAAGTACTTCCATAGAAATTTTACATTTTGTAATTGATGGAAATGGTGCATCCGACAAAAAAGTATCTTTTTATTCCATGCAAAATGGAAGAGGAACTCACGCCATTAGTGAATGTTTTTTAACCAATGAGATTATTGAAAAAACATTGCGCACCAATGCCGAAGATATGTTTCGTTCTTTCAATCATTCCATGGCTATTAGCCGATTGGATGGAATGATTGGGTATAATATTAATGTTGCCAATGCTATTGCAGGAATATTTGCTGCAACTGGACAAGATTTAGCCAGTATTCATGAATCTTCTACAGCTGTTTTACAAATGGAAAAAACTACAGAAGGATTGTATGTTTCTTTAACCTTACCCAATTTGGTTGTTGGTACCGTTGGAGGTGGCACACATTTGCCTGTAGCTTCTAGAGTGTTGGAATTAATGGGGTGCAAAGGAGCTGGAAAAGTAGAGCGTTTTGCAAAACTCATTGCAGGGTATGCGTTAGGGATTGAAATTTCAACGTTGGCGGCAATAGTAAGTGGACAATGTGCAAGGGCGCATCAAAAATTAGGAAGAAATAAACCAGTGAAGTGGCTGTTGAGGTCGGAAGTAACAGAAGATTTTTTCAAAGCCAATATGCCTTACTTTAGGGATGAAATTTTAGCTATTGAATTTAATAATGAATCGCAATTAGACAATGGTATTCTAACTGAATTAACGAGTAAAGTATCTAAAAAAGTAATTGGATTTGTGCAAGCAAATTTAAAGTCAAAAAATGAAACAAGGTATCCTGTTTTACTAAAAAGTAAAGCGTTAGGTGAAGAGCTGTTAGACGGATTGCATTTTATGGCAAGTAATGTTAGTATAGAACTTGCAGACATATTAAACCGCTATAATCAGGTGTTAGAATATAACAATAGTCATTTTAAAGAGATTGTTGTTTATGAGGCGCTAAAAAGTATCAATTATCCGTATATGCCCAATTTATATGGAACTATAAGTGATGATATTAGAGAAATTCATATTATAATTATGGAACGATTGATTCCTGAAAATATGCGTCTTTTTAATGCTGAAGATACTCCAGAAAAATGGAATATGGGAACTTTAAAGAAAGTACTAGAAGCCATTCACTTAGTTCACTCAACTTTTCAGAAAAGCGAAAATAAAATAGCGCATTTAGGTGAGTTTGATATTATAAAACCAATAGAACTTTACAGAACTTTTGTTGAATTGAATAGAAAAGATTACGACTATTTAAACCTAGATAATCGCTTTGAAGAAATGAGCTGTTTTATTTCTAATTGGCTATTAAATGGGTACCATCCAAAAGGGAATTTAACCTTAATTCATAATGATTTTAATCCAAGAAATGTTGGTATTAGAAATAATGGAGATCCTTGTATTTATGATTGGGAGTTAGCAACGTATGGATTGCCTCAGCGTGATATTTTTGAGTTTTTGGCTTTCGCGCTGCTACCAGATTTTAATGAATTAGACTTGTTAACTCTTTTAAAATATCATTATAATTTAGTGAAAACTATAAATAATGAGGAGTATAGTTGGGCTAATTATGTGTATGATTTTCAATTATCTGGAGAGGTGTTTTTGGTTTCGCGGGTTAATTTTTATTTAACAGGAAGCACTTTGGTGAATTACTCTTTTATAGAAAGGGTTTTTAAAACTTCTTTTAGCATATTAGATACCATTAAAAAAGAAGCCTTTTATTAATGGAAGATTTAAAAATACATGGATTGCTTCTTTTTTTACCAATGGTGATTGGGAATGTGATACATATGGTTATTGTGAAAAAAAATTGGTTTTCTATGGTAGCAATTCCAATTTCTATACCATTGTTTGGTGCTAATAAAACGTATAGAGGTTTTATAGTACTTCCAATAATTAGTGGATGTATTGCTTATTTTAATTCCGTGCTTTTTGATTTCATTACGTTATCCAAAAGTTCGATTTTTTTTATAGGTTTTGGTTTAGGAATGGCTTATATGTTGTTTGAATTGCCAAATTCTTATATAAAAAGAAAGCTTGGGGTCGTGAGCGGAGAAAATTCAAAAAAATATAGCATAGTTCAAAAGCTAATAGATAAGTTAGATTCGTTAGTAGGAATTTTCATATTCTATTATGTTGCTATGCCGGTAACTTTTAAAATGATAGCTGTTTTATTTACTGCAGCGCTCATAATTCATATAAGTGTATCTTATTTGTTAGTGGTAATTAAAGTTAAAAAATCATTTTAATGTATTTATATTCTTTATCTAAAGTATTAGAAGTTGGGTTGGTAGGGGGAAAGGCGGCAGGTTTATCTCAACTATTTGCACTTGGTGTATCAGTGCCTCGTGGATATGCAGTTTCTAAAGAATTACTAAATGTTTATACAGATTTAAAATCACTTCCTCCAGCTTTTTCCAAAGAATTAGTTAATTGTCTTACTCAATTAAATTCAGAAAAAGTAATAGTAAGAAGTTCTGCTATTGGTGAAGATTCTGAAAGTCATTCATTTGCAGGACAATTAGATTCGTTTGTTGTAACTAATTCTGTTGCATCTGTTGAAAAAGCAATTTTAAAATGTTGGGAGGGACTTAATAATGACCGCGTGTTTGCTTATCAAAATATTTCAGGTAAAGTTTTATCAGAAATGGGTGTAGTAATACAGGAATTTATGGAAGCAGATTATGCCGGTGTTACCTTTACTCAATCTCCATATCATAAAGAATTTATATATACTGAATATGTACAAGGAGGAGGAGAAGCCTTGGTTTCAGGAAAAGTAACCCCTTTAAATTTTTCTGTAAAATTTAAAGATAGCGTGAAAGAAAAAGTTCCCTTTAATGCCGTAGATTTAATTCATAAATCAATTTTTTTAAAGGGGAAATTCGGGTGCCATTTAGATATTGAATGGGTTTCAAAAGGGAATGTGATTTATTTTGTTCAAGCAAGACCAATTACGGTTAAAAGTACTACGAAAGTTCATTGGACAAATACGAATTTAAATGAAAATTATCCTGACCCAATTTCTCCTTTGTTGTATTCAGTTGCTCGAGATTCTTATTATCATTATTTTAAAAACCTATCGGGTTTACTTCAGATAAATCATAGTACAGTACGCAAATTAGAATACGACTTTAGCAATACTGTTGGGATATGGGGAAATAGAATTTATTACAACATGACAAGTATCCATAATATTTTGTCTTCCTCACCACTTAAAGTGTATTTTAAAGATGCATTTAATAAGTTTGTTGGATATCCTGAAAAAGATGTTGCGAATTTAGATGCTTATAAAACAACATCACTTTTAAAGTTTGTAATGCGTTTGGTTCGATTGAATATAGGCTTAGAAAAGAATGTAAAAGCCATTGAAACCATGGTTTCTCAATTTACAGAAAATGTAAATAAAGGGCACGATTACATAGATTACAAACCCTTATTTTATGAATTTTTAGATATACGTTTTAATCAATGGTATCATGCAAGTCTAGCTGATTTCTTTTCCATGATTCATTATAAATTATTAGGAAAAATAACACAGAAGTTTTATGGTGCTGAAAGTGTAGGAATGCACAATCTATTGGTTCAAGCTATTCCCGGATTGATAAGTAGCGAGCCCTTAAATGATATTTATGATATTGCTCAAAAAATTAATGAAACAAAGGGAGCCAGAGAATTATTTTTTAAAAATTCTTCAAAGAAAGTATATGAAGAAATAGTACAAAATGAGGAGTGGATAACCATTCGATATCTCATTGAAAAATACCTGCAGCAATGGGGTTTTAGATGTTCAGGAGAATTGATGTTCTTCAAAAAAAACTATATAGAAGATCCTTCTAAATTAATGGAACTTCTGCAAAGTTATTTAAAACATGAGGCACAAAACCCAAGGGTATTGATAGCGATTAAAGATGCGGAAAGAAAAAAAGCAATGAGAAGTTTTGCATGGAAAATCATTAAAAAAAGACATGTTTTTTTACCGCTTTCCTTAGTTGAAATTGGACAATTGTATGTAAGTGCACGACTTTGTAAACAAGCTATTTCCAGCAGAGAACGAGTGCGGTATAAACAAGCTGAAATTTATTTTAATTTTAAAAAGATACTAAAAGTAATTGGAGAGAATGCGGCCAAAAATGGACTTATTGAAACTAGGGATGATATATTTTATTTGAAATATAAAGAAATAGGAGAGTTAATTGCTTCGTCCGATATGTTTTTAAATACGCTAAAAACCTTAATAAAACAACGGAAAGTTGAATTTGAATTGGAATCAAAGAAACTATTTCCAGAGCATTTTGTGTCTAATTTTGGAGAGCGCCCCGAGATAGTTTATGAAGAAGTTTCTTTTGAAGAAGGCGCAACAGAGTTTTATGGCTTGGCAGCCAGTGGGGGCAGAATTAAAGGTCGCGTAAAAGTATTGGAATCTGTGTTGGAAAGTGAAAAAATAAATAAAGGAGACATTTTGGTAACCAAACAAACAGATCCAGGATGGGCAATGGTATTTCCTTTAATAAGCGGGCTTATTGTTGAACGTGGGGGAGCATTGTCTCATGGAGCAATAGTAGCAAGAGAATTTGGAATTCCTGCAGTTATTGGTATTTCAAATATAACAACAATATTAAAGGATGAAGATGAGGTAATTTTAGATGGAGACTTAGGTAAAATACAACTTATAAAATGATAATCTTTTTAAACTATTTAAAAATGCGATTGAATCCGTTGAAATTTATTTCATTGGCCATATTGTTGTCTTTATTAGTTTTAAAAAAAGAAGAACATTTGTCAACTTGGATCACTGGAGTTCTTTTTATATTTATTTCATTATTTGTTTTTAGATGTTTAGATGATGCCGGTTCAGTGTATTTTGATCGGAAAAATCATTTAGATAGAACGTATTTATATCCTGAAAATTATAGACAGTTTTTGGTAATTACCGGATGCATTGTAGGTGTTTATTTTCTACTATTAAACTTTTTTTTATTTTTTAAAGCACCTATATTATTTTTAGTTATAGGCTCAATTGGGGTTTATGTTATTTTTCATAAAAATAAGGCTGTGCTCTATGTATTGCCACTTTTAAAGTATCCAATATTAGTAGCGGCACTCCATAATTTCTCGATGGAAATAGGTTCAATAGCTATTTATATAGCTTCGTTATTGTTGTTATTGAGTTTTGACACTTTAGAAACTATGAAAGAAACTAAAAACGGATTTTTGAAAGCAATAGTAGTTTTATTATTTTTAGGAATACTATTATTTAAACCTTGGGAAACACCATTTAATGTTTTATTTATATTCATTCCATTATTGCTTATACCTTGGATTAAAACAATGCCAAAAATTGAATATATGCCCTTCATTTATTACCCGTTAACCTTCTTTTTACTAACTAACTTATAATATGGAAACTAATTTTTTAAAGGACTTTAAAAACCCATCAAATTACCGTTTTGAAACCGTAAAATGTTATCAATGCAATGCGGATGATTATCAATTTTTCTTGAAAGGTGAAGAGGATTTAACAGGGAAAGAAGGTGAATTTCAATATGTGAAATGTAATTCTTGTAATTTGGTATATCAAAATCCCAGAATAGCAATCGATCAAATTAAAGAGTTTTATGATGGTGAATATATAGCGCATCGAAAGAAAAAAAACTGGGGTATACTAACACCTCTTTATGAAAGAGCTATGAATAAGCATGACCGAGATAAAGATACCATTGTAAGTCAATATGTAAATTTAACTAAAGATTCAGAGGTGTTGGATGTGGGTTGTGCGGTAGGTACATTTTTATTGCACATCAAAAAAAAGTATCATAGTAAAATTAGTGGTGTAGATTTTAAGGAAGGTTTAGAATATCCAGATTTTGATAAAATTGAATTCTACGAAGGTTTATTTTACAATCAAAATATGGAAGCTAACAGGTATGATTTGGTTACTATGTGGCATTTTTTAGAACATTGTTATGATCCTAACCAATCCTTACAAATGGCCAAAAAGGTATTGAAAAAGGATGGAAAGTTAATTATAGAAGTTCCAAGATTAGATAGTTTTACATTTAAATTATTTGGAAGAAAATGGCCGGGTGTTCAAGCTCCACAACATACTGTTTTATATGATAAAAAGAATTTTGTGGCTATGATGGAAAAGAACGGCTTTAGAGTGGTTAAGTATATGCCTTATGGCGCTTTTCCACCATATTTTTATATTTTTGCAGGGACTTATTTTAGAACAATTGGTAAAAATTTAAATCTGAATCGTATCATTTTTCCTTATTTTTTAGGTCAACTTATATTGATGCCACTATTAATTTTTCAAAAAGTATTAAACCTTTCAATGCAAACAGTAGTTTGTGAAAAAATAAATTAAGAGAGAGTAGATGGAACTAATCGAAAATAAATTAAATGTTTCTATGTATAGGCCTAGTAATGCAAAGGCTTTCACTTATTTAATACTGCCTACTTTTATATTGGTTTTAGGTGTGGCATTTGTTTTTTCCAAAGATGCTTATTTATATTGGCTAGGGGAATTAGTACTTTCAATTTTTTTTCTTCAATCATTTATTTTATTACATGAATGTGGTCATTTAAGTTTCTTTAAAACAAGAGCGTTAAATGTAGTATTCGGACATTTTTTTGGTCTCCTATCTGTAATTCCATTTTATTCTTGGCAACAAATGCATGGGTTACACCATCGTTGGACGGGTTGGAGAGATAAAGATCCAACAACGCAATCAACAATAAAACCAAGTGAATCTAAACTTAAAAATTATATTATAAATATTGCTTGGACGCTTTTTATTCCTGTTTTTTATTTGAGTTATAAAATTAGCAACTATTGGAATTTATTTAAAATTAAGCAATACTTGAATGCTAAAAAATATAAAAAAGTACGCTTACACATAATTATATATCTTTTCATTTTTATGACTATTGTACTGTTTTTTGGTGATTTTTTATGGAAATATATCGCTCCTGCATTTGTGTTGAGTTTGGTTTGGAAAGAATTGGTGATAATGACGCAGCATTCGCATGTAGAAATGCCTATTGCTAATAATAATGAAGTAAAACCTTTTTCATACTTGAATCAGGTAAAATATACGAGGAGTTTTTACCTGAATTCATTTATTTCTAAGTATTTTCTTTTTAATTTTAATTTGCACGAGGCACATCATGCCTATCCAGGATTACCCGCTTATAAATTAGCTGAGGTAATTTTAAATATACCAAAAGAGCCTACCTATTTTTCTTGGCTACTAAAAGCAAAGTCTATGAAAGGTGTAGATTATATTTTTAAAACATCTAAACAAACAGGAAAAAAGTTTTAAGAAAATAAATTATATAGGTGCAATATGCAATGCAAAAAATCTTCTTATTAAACCTTTACAATTGCACTTATAAACATTAACAAACAACTGTATAAATCTTGTCAAACCTGCTGTTAAGTTTGGTTGGAGAAGTACAAAATAATTGTAAAAAAAGTACAATATATTATAAAATAATGTACATTAAATTAGTAAAAGATGTAGTAAATTTATAAGAAGTCTATAAAACTACTGTTTATAAGGCTTTTAGAGGTATATTCAAATATATAAAATTAAAGCCAATTTATGTATAACGGTTATGCATTTTTATGAACAATTACTATTTTAAAAACAACATTAAAACGATAAAGTAAGCATGGCCATACGATACAGAATTACAAAACGAATCAATACCCAAGCAGCTATAAAAAAGGAGCAGTTTATTATGCTGGCTGTAAATACGGGTACTGTTGATATTAGAGATGGTATTATTTATGCTTTGCCTGAAGACAAAGATTGGGGAGGAAATGGGACATATATTGAATCAAAAAAAGATAATAACATTCTAGTTCCATTCGCAGTAGCTCAATCGCCATCAGGAGAAATTGAATAAAGTCGAAAATACTGGGAATGGAATGAGGATTTAAAAACATTCATGTTTATAATAGAGGAATCTCTTCTAGTGAAGCAAAATGAATAAAAATTAGTTTTACCAAAAAGCTAAAAATAACGCGAGGAGCAAGTGAAATAAAACATTATTTTTTATTGGTTTACCATTTAAATATAAATTGACAATACACTGTTTTTAAAACTATATTTGCAGCGGAGCTACAAAATATATGCAGTGTACAAGTTTTATTATTATGGAGACTGAAAAAATTAGTATTGAAAATAAAATTACTTCAGCAGAAATTGAAAAATGCATTTCAATTTTATCACAACTAGTGAATAATACAAATGAAATATTTGATATAGAAAAAGAACAACGTACAGCATTGATAAAGGTTGCAGGGATGTTTTCCAGACCTAATAGAGATGAGTTTTCACGAAGAAAAAAAGACGGAAAAAAAGCGGCTAAACGCAAACTTGAGGCTAAAGATAAAACGGCTAGAAAAGAAACTGGTATTCGCAGTGCCCGTGAAGCAACTATATTTGTAGCGCCTAAGTTACTTCCAAATTTGGATTTAGCAAGCAAGGAACAATTAGAACTGGAGACTCCAAAAAAATGTTATGTATGTAAATCTGATTTTTCCAAAATGCATCATTTTTATGATACAATGTGCATTAATTGTGGCGATTTTAATTACGCTAAACGTTTTCAAACTGCCGATGTAAGAAACCAAATTGCCGTTATTACTGGTTCAAGATTAAAAATTGGATATCATATAACCTTAATGCTTTTAAGGGGAGGAGCAACAGTTATTGCAACAACACGCTTTCCTGTAGATTCAGCGCTGCGTTTTTCAAAAGAAGCTGATTTTGATAAGTGGGGACATCGTTTAAAAATTCACGGACTAGATTTAAGACATATACCAAGTGTAGAAATATTCTGTAATTTTATAGCACAAAAATATAAACGTTTAGATATTCTTATAAATAATGCAGCACAAACGGTTAGAAGACCAGCAGGTTTTTATAAACATTTAATGACAAATGAAGAACTTTCTATAGATTCCTTACCAATATTTATAAAGAACTTATTAATTGATCATTCAGATTGTTTGCAAGAATTAAAGGTGCTAACAATAGGAGCTTCATCAAATCAAAATATGCCAGTAACTTGGCACGGTCCCGAACCTGGAATTGGCTTAAGAGCTTCGGCCAAATTATCTCAAATTCCATATAGTTTTGATAAGGCATTAGTTGCCCAAGAAGTTTTTCCAGAAGGAGAATTAGATGCAGATTTACAACAGGTAGATTTAAGAAAAGTTAATAGTTGGCGTTTAAAGCTAGGTGAAGTTGAAACTACTGAAATGATAGAAGTACAACTTGTAAATTCTGTAGCGCCTTTTGTTTTATGCAACAGGCTTTCAGAATTAATGAAAAAGGATCAAACAGGGAAAAAACATATCATTAATGTTTCAGCAATGGAAGGTAAATTTTATAAATCATTTAAAGAAGATCGTCATCCACACACAAATATGGCGAAAGCAGCTTTAAATATGCTAACTCATACGTCTTCAGGAACTTTGGCAAAAGATGGTATTTTTATGAATGCTGTTGATACAGGTTGGGTTACAGATGAAGACCCCATTGAGCTAGCGATTAAGAAACAAGAACAATTCGATTTTCAACCTCCATTAGATATTGTTGATGGTGCAGCTCGCGTTTTAGACCCTTTATTTGATGGAATAAACACAGGGAAACATTGGTGTGGAAAATTTTTAAAAGACTATAAGCCAATTGATTGGTAGGCTATTATAAAAAATCCCATCAATTATCTTGATGGGATTTTTTTATAATGATAGTTTAAATTTTATTTTACAGTAATCCAAGGTTTTCCAGATTTTAATAACTCTTTTCCAGCAACGCCATTAATAATAATAGCGGCCATCATATACCAAGCTGCTAATGCACAAACAATCAAAACATAGGCTGCAGCAACCGTGAACTCTTTAAATCCAAAATGAGCTAAATCTAATAGGATAAATCCAATAACTAAGGTGCTAAAAGTAATTGCCATTGCCGTATGAATAAATAATGAAGCTATCCAAAAAATTATAGTTAATAAAGTCCAAGCAATTAAATAGTAACCAACATCAGTTCCTGAAGATTCATAGATTTCTAAATGATTTAAAATCCAAATAATTCCAAGTCCAATCCAAAATGCACCATAACTTGTAAAAGCAGCAAACCCAAAATTGTTACCTGTTTTTTGTTCTAAAAATCCAGCTACCATTTGCGCTAATCCACCAAAGATATATCCCATTGCAACAACTGGACCTAGTCCGCACAATCCTAAATTATGTAATTGCAATAAAAGCGTTGTTAATCCAAATCCTGCTAATCCTACAACTGCTGGATTTCCTAATTTTATAGTACTCATTTTTTATAATTTTTCGTATTTAATAAGCTGCAAAATACTTGCTTTCACATCTTTTAAATACTGACTTTTATCATTAAAAATAGACTATTTACTATAGCGTTTTCGTGTTATAGTATAATTGAAGGTAATGGGTTTAAATATTGTAAGTTACTAGTTAAAACTAAATTTTAAGATGTTTTAATAGGTTTAAAAGCAATTTTAAAAACAATGTTAATGAAGAGATTTAATAAGATAAGTATAATTATATAATATAAAAATAGTGCTAGAAGTTATATTACATTATATTTTAGAAATTAATAAATAGCACTAATTAAAATGTATTATAATTTTCTGTGCTCAATATTATTTTCTAAAGAAAATCACTTGAACTAAAAAAAAACTTTTGAAAAAGCTTACCAAAACATTTTAGTTCCTATTTATTGAAAAAGTTGCTAAACTGCTGACAAAGCTGCTCCAATAATACCAGCATCATTTTCTGCTTTAGCAGGAGTAATTTCGGTATCAATATTTATTTGAGCTTCAAATTTGCTAAACTTTTTACTGGAGCCACCACCAATTATTATTAAATCGGGTGAGAGTAGTAAATTAATATGTTTAAAGTACTTATGTAAACGTTTTCCCCATTGTTTTCTGCTTAAATTTTCTTCAATTCGTACAGAATCAGCAGCATATTTTTCAAAAATACTACCATTTTTATGAAGCACATGACCAAATTCAGTATTTGGTACTAATTTACCGTCTAAAAATAGGGTAGAACCTATTCCGGTTCCCAAAGTAATCATAATAACGGTTCCTTTAACTCCTTTTCCAGCGCCAAAAGTAATTTCTGCAAGTCCGGCAGCATCGGCATCATTCACTACTGAAAATGTATTACCAGTTTTATTTTTAAAGAAATCATCAACCTTTAAATTTTTCCAATCTTTATGTAAATTACCACCTGTTAAGCACTTGCCATTTTTTAATGGTGTTGGAAATCCACAGCCAACAGGTCCTTCCCATTTAAAATGTTCTATTAATTTTTGAATAGTTTCAGCAACAGCTTCAGGTGTAGCAGGTTGGGGTGTTGCTATTCTTCTTCTTTTTGAAATAAGTTCACCAGTTTCAGTGTTTACAATTGCACCTTTAATACCTGTGCCTCCAACATCAATCCCTAATATTTTCATGAATTACTTTTTTGAACAATTTATTAAAAAATATGATACTTTGAAATTAAATAAAGTAGAAATATTTAAAATTACATTCTCTCTTCAATCCATTTTTTGAAATCGAAAAAGTTTTTTGGGGCAACTCCATGACCAACAGGATATTCCTGATAACAATTTTTTATATGTAGTTCATTTAAAAATTTTGGAGCTTTATTAGCCCATTCAACTGGAATTACTTGATCTACACTTCCATGTGAGATAAAAAAATCTAATTTAGTATATTTAGAAGCATCTAAACTTTTAGGCAATAATTCTGGATTTATATAACCACTTAAAGCAATTACTTTTTGAACTAAATTTGGATGATTTAAGGCTACAGAATAGCTTAAAATGGTTCCTTGGCTAAAACCTAAAAGAAAGGTTTTAGCTGGTGTAATATTGTATTTTTCTTGAACTTCAACAATAAATTTAGCAATTAAATCTCTTGAAATAAGTGCTTCTGGAATATCTGAAAATTTCTCAGCCGAGCTAGTGAAATTAATTGTGTACCAAGCATAGCCTCCAAATCCCAAAGTTTGTGGTGCTCTTGCGCTAATAATAATTAAATCATCTGGCAGTTCTGTAGCAAATAAAAATAAATCTTCTTCATTGCTTCCATAGCCATGTAATAATATTAAAAGTGATGTTTTTTCTGAAATAAAATTAGGCTCTCTTGAAATGTATTGCAGTGATAATTGTTTCATAAATATAAAATAAAAGTCGTGCTAATTGGCACGACTTCAAAAGTAAGTTTTAATATAGTTTTATGCAATTCCTTTAAACCAATCTTGAAAAATATCTCCAAATAACGGTATTTTTTTTTCTTCACCTTGAATAGCACCAATTAAACCGATTATTAGTAAAATAAATAAACCTATTGCAATAAAACCGCTTGTCCATAAACCAATATAGCGCATTAAAAAAACACTATTAACCATTGAAAATAAAGAAATTCCTATCGATTGCCGAATGTGAAAAGCAGCAAAGGCGTTTCTTTTTTCATTATGCATAAAAAAGGCAATTAATAAACCAATCCAAGTGATGTAACTTATAATTGCAATTGTTTTTCCTTCTTTTACAGTATAACTATCCATGTAAATTTTAATTTTTAATGTTATAAAACAACTTTGTTGTTAGCAATAATACCATACACTTTCCCATTCATTTTTTTGTTGATAAAAAGTGAGTTTTTTGAAGATGATAAAATATGACTTTCCTTAAATTCATATTCAAAATTAGGGTTAAATAAAGTAATATTGGCTTTACTTCCTTCTTCAATTGTTGAGCTTTCTATGTTAAAAACTGCCCTAGGTTTTTGGGTTAAACTAGTGATAAGTGTGTCTAATTCAATGATTTTATTTAATGCCCCAAACAAGCTTTCTAAACCAATTGTTCCAAATTTAGCATTGTAATATTCCACTTTTTTATGCTCAATATCAATAGGGTTATGGTCACTAGTAACCATATCAATTACACCTTCTTTTAAACCTTTTATAAGTGCTTTTGTGTCTTTAACAGTTCTTAGTGGAGGTAATACTTTAGTATTAGCATTAAAACTTTTTAACTCATCATCTGTTAAAACTAAATGATGTGCTGAAACACTGCAAGTAACTTTTAACCCTTTTCTCTTCGCTTCTTTGATTAATTTTACAGCTTTTTCAGTAGAAATGGTAGGGATATGTATTTTGCCACCTGTATATTCTAAGATAAATAAATCACGCGCAATTTGAAGTTCTTCAGCCAGCCCAGGAATTCCTTTTAAGCCTAATTTTGTGCTGTTAATTTCTTCATTAACCAAACCTTCACTAGCAATTGAATTATCTTGTGGAAAACTTAAAATTAAAGCATCAAAATTTTGTGCATATTGCAATCCAATTTTTAACAAATTGGCGTTGCAAATGGGTTTGTTATAATCTCCAAAAGCAATAGCTCCAAAATTTTGCATATCATACAACTCAGCTAAATCAGTACTTTCTCCACCTTTGGTTAAATTTCCAATTGGATAAAGGGAGGTTGCAAAACCTTGAGATTTGTTTTTTATAAACTGAATAGTTGATTTGTTATCGGCTACTGGGTTTGTATTTGGATTCACAGCAACTGCAGTAAAACCACTTTTAGCAGCAGTATGAAGTCCATTTTCTATGGTTTCTCTTTCTTCCAAACCAGGTTCTCCAAAACAAACACTAGAATCAAACCAACCTTGTGAAATATGTAAATTGTCAAGTTTAATTTCTTGATAATTATTTGGGTTTTTTATGGTTTTTGAAATTTTAGTGATACTTCCACTTTCAATTAATAGGTCGTTTTTTTTATTATGGAAAGGACTTGATGGGTCAATAATAGTAGCAGACTTTATGAGTAGATTCATATTTTGAAATATTTTAATAAGAGCATTTCAATGAACAAAAATAACACAGAAAAAGCTAAAAACCATTTAAAAAGCCAATTGATTTTTTGTTGACTATAAATTTCATCAAAAAAGGAATCAATTGAAGTAGCTATTGAAACATTTTTATTGTTTTTAACCAATGGATCTAAATCCATATAAGTTAAATCGCTTTCTTCTTTATTGTAATTAAATGCAATAGTTTTAATGTTGTTTTGGTTGTTTTTTATAGTGTAGAAACCACTTTTTAAGTTTGTCCCATCAATTGTTAGTTTTACTTTATTATTAGAAATTACTTGTTGTGGAATAAATTCACTTTGTTCGTTAGAAATTTTTAGTACATTATCCATTCCAATTTCTGTAAGAACTTCAACTTTATTTTCTGGCTCAATTGTATAATATAATTGTGTGTTTTTCAAGCTGTTTTTTGCAAAGTTGTAAAAAATAGGAACTACTAAAGAAGATTGTGTAAAATTGGAGGTTTCAATACTTAATGGTGATGCAAACCAAAATAAAGAACTATTAGAGGTTTCTATAGAACAAATAAAAGGTTCATTTGTATCTAATTTTAATATAGAAGAATTGTTTTTAAATTGAGATTTATAATACAAATTAGTAGTTGGATATTGAAAATTACTCACTTTTTTTTCAAAAACTTTTTTCAGTAAAGGGTGTTCATATACTATAGTTGTAATTTTGTGTTCCTCTTCAATTTTAGTAGAAATACTTCCAATATTAAATTCTTTTAAAAAACTATTGTATGAAATTATGTTTGAAATAACAGAAGGAATTACAACAATAGTGCCGCCATTTTTTGAAAATTCATTTAGTGATTTAGTTAACTCAACAGGAATATTTTCAAGCTCGTTCAAAATAATTAAGTGTTGTGAATTTAGTAAATTATAATTCAAATTTTGAAGTTTATTTGAAGTGAAATTGAATTCGTTTTCTGTATAAATTTTGTTTAAAAATGGGGTGTTTTCTCCTATGCAAAATACATTGATTTTTTCTGGTTTTGAAATGGTAAAATAAAAGGAATTATCAAACTCTAAATCATCATTTGTTATTTGTATTATGCCATTAATAGTTGAGGTATTAGCTAAAGTAAACTGAGCAGTAGCTTTATTAGAATTGTTAAATCGTACTACAGATTTACCTATTAATTTTGAGTTGTTTGATAATGAAATTGGGTAAGAGAGCGTGCTGTTTTGAGTGCTTTTTACAACAATTGAAAGTAATATATCCGCCGAATTTTCCTCTGAAGTATAAATGCTATCAATATAAATGTTGGTAATTTTTTTCGGTGCTGCTTTTAGTAGGTTTACCGAACTGTTTACATTTGTAAAATCAAGTTTATTTACATCTTTAAAAATTTGAAAATCAGATATTAATATATTTTTATTTAAAGTATTAGTTGGTTTATTATTTAAACTATTTAGCTTTAGTAAGACTGCGTTTAACTCTAAATTATTAGTAGAATATTCACAAGTTATTAACTCATCTTTCAAGGTTTTTTCGTCAATATTTAAAAATTCAGTACTATTTGTAATGAGAGAAAAAGTGCTGTTTTTAGAAGTGGTATTTTCAATAATTTGTTGGGCTAAGGTTTTTAATAATTCTCCACTTTCCCCTTTGGCTTGCATGCTAAAGGAATTGTCTAAGTATATTGTTGTATTATAATTTTGTTGCTGTGAATTATTTGAAAAATAAGGTTGTGAAAAAGCTACAATCAAACAAGTGAAAGCGGCCATTCTTGTAAGTAAAATTAACAGCTTTTTTAGCTTTGAACTTTTACGTGTTTGTTGTAGTATATTTTTTAAAAAATGAACGTTTGTAAAGAGTACTTTTTGGAAGCGTTGTAACTGAAATAAATGAACTAATATCGGGATGATAAGTAGTAGTAATGCATATAAAATTTCAGGATGTTTAAATTGCATTCTTTAAAAGGATTTTTCAAAGATATAAAATTCAACTTTAATTTATGTCAAATAATTTTCTAAAATACCTAAAGCATAATTGCTAGCTATTGAGTTTGAAAATTTTGAAAAATCTATAGTAGCATTATCATTTGCTTTGTCAGAAATAATTCTAATAATGGAAAAAGGCATTTTATATTCATAACAAATTTGAGCTACAGCAGCTCCTTCCATTTCAACACAAATTGCTGATGGTATTTGTTTATTTAACTTTGTTATTTTTTTTAAACTAGATATAAATTGGTCACCACTTGCAATATCACCTAAAACCAATTTTGGTGCTGAGATATCAAATAATTTTGCATCTTCAACTAAAATATACTTATGGTAATTTTTTAAAAAAGTTGAAGTAGCTTCAACAAGTTTTGTTGGGTTTTTTGTTTCTAAAAATAATTTTTTGATAATTGGAATTTCAAATCTTTTATAAAACGGACTTGCATTTAAATCATGCTGGAATAGGTTTTTTCCAATAACTATATCACCAATATTTAAACTTGGATGAATTGCACCAGCCACGCCTGTAAAAATAATTTCATCTAAGTTAAAATCGTTTATTAATTGTGTTGTGGTCGCAGCAGAAGCAACCTTTCCCCAGCGAGAAAATACTAAAACTACTTTTTTATTGAAAAGGGTTCCTGTATAATAGGTTCGCATTCCTTTTTCAACTGTAGAAACGTTTTGTAATTTATGCAGTAAAGCTTGAATTTCTTCTTGCATTGCACTAATAATAGCAACCATTTTTTATGTTTATTTAATTGATAATTTTTCCGTCTTTCATTTCTAGTTTTCTATCCGCCATATTTGCTAACTCTTGGTTATGCGTAACAATTACAAATGTTTGATTGAATTTATCACGCAAGGTAAAAAAGAGTTTATGTAAATTTTTAGCAGCAGCAGAATCTAAATTCCCACTAGGTTCATCAGCAAAAATTACATCAGGATTATTAATTAAAGCCCTTGCCACTGCAACACGTTGCTGCTCACCACCAGAAAGTTCATTTGGTTTATGATGAATCCTGTTTGAAAGACCTAAAAAAGCAAGTAATTCAATAGCTTTCGTTTCTGCTTCTTTTTTAGATGTATTCGCAATAAATGCAGGAATACATACATTTTCTACTGCAGTAAATTCAGGTAATAATTGATGAAATTGAAAAATAAAGCCAATATGCTTATTTCTGAATTTAGACAGTGTTTTGTCTTTTAATTCTAATAAATTGGTGTTATTTATAGTTAATTCAGCGTTTTTAACATTGGTAGGCTGATCTAATGTGCCTAAAATTTGTAATAGGGTTGTTTTACCTGCTCCAGACGGGCCAACTATAGCAACTACCTCTCCTTTTTTAATAGTTAATTTAACACCTTTTAAAACCTCTAATTCACCATAAAATTTATGGATTTCTTTTGCTTCAATCATGGTTTAAAATAAAAGGTGAAAATACAATTTATATTTTATTACAACCAATTTTTAGCTTTATTATAATCAATATAATACACTAAGCGTAATGAAAAATTATGTAGCATTGATTCATCAAATAAGTTATCTAAATTTTCTTTAAAATTTAAATCAGCTAATTGGTCTTCATTAAAAATAGAATTTCTGTACAACGCAATAAGTTGACTTCCTGGTGCAAATTCCCATGTGTAGCTTAAATCAAAATTCCAAATATTGTAATTTATATTATGATTTTCTGAATAAGAGTTCTCATCAAGAGTCCCATTGTTATTTAATAAATAATATTGGTTGTCATATTCAACAGGTGACCAATAATGGCGAAATGATAGATTTAAAGCAGATTTTGTACTAAAATTATACTTTCCAGAAATGGCATTTGTGAATGATTTAGAATCTCTTTTTCCAAAAATTATAGTATCATCATCTAAAATATCTACAAAACCTTTATCGTTTATGTCTGCCGAATAGTTTAATTCATAAATAAAAGAAAGTTTATCATTTACTCTTAATCTAGGTGAAATTTCTGTAAAAATAAAGTAGTTATCATCCTGTAACCTCTTTGAAACTAAAATTCGGGCATCTAAAGCAAACTTTCTTCTGTAATCTGTTGAAAACCATTGGTTTCCCATTATTCTTCCTGTTTTTTTGTAAAACCTTCCGCTAACTCTTGGTTCATAATAATCATATTCATTTCCAATAGATGTTTCAGCCATTCCTCCAAATGCAAGTTTTGATTTTTTTGTTTGAAACACATAACGCATACCTACTTCATTGCTAGTATATGTATTTGGTTTATATAAATAATCTACATCTAACCAAAAAGATATATTGAAACTGTCAAATTTTTCTGTCGGTTCAAATGTTTGATAGCTTAGGTACGATTCAAATTTGCTAAAATTATTTCTTCGTTGAAATCCTAAATCATTTTTATTGAATTTGTCGTCTTGAAGATGGTGCTCAATACCGTATTGCCAATTTCCACTATTTTTTCTGAAAGAAATATCTGTAAAAAAACCTTTAGTTATTTCATTAAATTCATTTAAATAACTCATTCCGCCACCACCTTCAATTTTAAATTTATTGGCTTTATTTGTTAAGTCAAAAAGCAATGCTGAAACATTTGCATCTCTGAAGAATCCATTTCTCATTACATTGGTATTGACAAAGCTAACAGATGAGTTTTTATTAAATTGTTGGTCAAGTACCAGCACGTTATAATTTGCAAATGGCTCCAAAATAATTTTTCTAATCTCTTCTGTATCTTTATTCTTAATTTTTGCTGTTGCTTTCTCAGTTATTGCATTAAAAAAACCAATACCTAAACCGTTTTTAGTTCTACCAGAAATTTTTAAAGCATTTAGCATTTTCACATCATAGGGTTCTGATATTATTTCCTCATTAGTATCTAAATCGCTTTCTTCAATTTGTGTAGAAGGACTGTTTCCAACTCTTCTGGAGTAAAATAAATTTCCTTTACTAAATAGTTCTGTTCCTTCTGTAAAAAATGCTCTTTTTTCTGAATATTGTTGTTCAAAAGGGCCTAAATTTAACGTTAGATTGTCGAATGCAGTTTGACCAAAATCCGGAATTAAAGTTGCATCTAATGTGAAACTTTCACTAATTCCATATTTTACATCCATTCCAAAATTAGTGTCAAAATTATTTTCTCCATTATAAATTGAATAAGAAGAAGATGTATAAGGGAAAAAACTTAACCGTGTAGGAGGTGAAATATTTTCTATTCCATAAATAATCCCAGCATATTGTTGTAAGTTTCCTATGGTTTTATCAATTGGATTCCAAGTATATTGCTCTTTGGTGTTTTGCATTCTTCTGTGGAAATTCAACCCCCAAGTTTGTACTTTTTCGTTAGAAAACCGTAATGCAGCATATGGAATTTTTACTTCAACCACCCACTTTTCATCGTCTAATTTTACGGCACTTTCCCAAACGGCGCTCCAAGAGAAATCTTCATCATTGATGGTCGCTTTAGCATCTCCCTGATTTCCTGTAGCTTGGATAAAAAATTCCGTATCGTTTTGCCCATCATTTAAGGGGTTTAGCATAATTCCAAACCAATCTGTTTGTCCAAAATTATCTCTTGTAGCAGATTCTAAAGGAATGTTTTTAATGTCATCATCGTATAATAAAGCTCCAAAATAAATAGCTTCATCATCATACATTACTTTTACTTCTGTTTTTTTCCCCTGAGGTTCATTAGTGCCAATTCCTGGTCTAAACATGACAAAATCTTTAGCAGTTTCGGCATTTTTCCATAAAGATTCATCTAAAACACCATCTATTGTAGGCTGCAAAGAAATTTTAAGCGCATGTATAGATTTTGGATTTAAATTTATTTGAGCAACAGCATTAAATTGAAAAAGGATATAAAAAAGGATGATGAATTTCTTCATTGTAGATTTTGGTATGAATACGGAGTGCTAAAATATTTAACATATCACTGAATTCATCTTAAATAAATGTTAATAAAAACATTTATTGTAAATTTTTAACCTACATTTTTGCAAAATGATAGTTAATTATAATTTTATGAAATTAAGTATTTTAAAAAATGTTAAAAAACTTGTGAATACAATTTAAAAATCATAATTATATATTGAATATAAGAAAGAATAAAAACGCCTATAATAAATATTGCTACAGGTAAAAGAGGGGTTAAAATTGCTATTTTTAAAATTAAATTTTTCATGTTAAAAGGTTATTTAATTTTTTAAAAACTATGTCTAATAATTTCATTTATTTTTTAAATGAATTTTTATATACCAATTTTATGTCTAAATATAAAATGGTTAAGTACGCTACAATAGATACAAGGGTAATTACTTTAAATATATTACAATATGCACAACTATAGTAGTTGTGATCAAGTCCAAATATACAAGAAGTACATCCTATAATTGTCATTATTAAAAATGTTGTAAATATGAATGCAGGTATTAATAACGCTGATTTTAAGGCTAATTTTTTCATTTTTTTTGAATTGAAAACATATATAATTAATACTGTAAAATTACAATGGAATTGTATGCTATACTCGGAATTGAGGTAAGCAAATTTTATGTTGTTTTATGTATTTATTTATGATATATGATGTAATTTTACATTGCAAAGAATGTAAATGGAAAAAGATGCCTGATTTTTTAAAAGAAAAACCAAAATTAGATATTGATTTTTTAGATGCGAAGGGGTGTTTAAATATGTTAACGGATGATGAAAAGGAAATTTTAGTGCAACATAAAACAGATTTAGAATTTAAAGCTGGAGAAATTATAACTAAAAGAGGAGCAGTAATTAGTAACTTATTATATGTAACAGAAGGTTTGGTGAAATTAGAGGTTATTAATGATAATAAAATTTCTACGTTAGGCTTGGTTCAATCTCATAGTTTTATTGGATTAATATGTTGTTTTGCTTTTAAAAACTTTGATTTTACAGCGGTTGCGCTTGAAAATACCAAGGTTAGTTTTATTGAAATAGATGTGTTTGAAAAATTTATAAAAACCAATGGAGAATTCTCATTAGCATTAATTAAACACATGTCTGGTATTGCAAATGGAATTTTTCATAGAATGACAAGACTTTCTCAAAAAAATATTGAGGGGGCTTTATCCATTTTATTGTTAGATTTTGCGGCAATTTATAAATCGCCAAATTTCACTGTACCCGTTGTTAGAAAAGAATTGGCTGAAATTTTAGGATATTCTAAAGAAAGTGTAATTAATACGTTGTCTAAATTTAATAAAGAAGGTATTTTAAATGTAAATGACAGGAAAATTGAAATTTTAGACCTAAAGAAATTGAAGCAAATAAGCATTTTAGGTTAAATGTAATAATTTCATTATTTTTTAGTGAAATCGTTTGAAATTGTGGGTTGCAAGATTTTTACAATTACTTATAAAATTTTAAACTTTTAAAAAATCACGATAACAGTTCAAATTTGATTTATTACATTTGCGAATACTTATTAAAATAAACCTAATTTCTAATGAATTTACACGAATATCAAGGAAAAGAATTGTTAAACAGTTTTGGCGTTAGAATTCAACGTGGAATTGTTGCAGATAATCATAAAAAAGCGGTTGAAGCAGCAAAGCAATTAGCTTCGGAAACAGGCACAAGCTGGTTTGTAGTTAAAGCTCAAATCCACGCAGGTGGAAGAGGAAAAGGAGGAGGAGTTAAACTTGCAAAAAATTTGGCAGAAGTTGAAACAATTTCTGAAAATATTATTGGAATGATGTTAAAAACACCTCAAACACCTCCACAAGGTAAAAAAGTACATCAGGTTTTAATAGCTGAAGATGTTTATTATCCAGGAGACAATGAACCTGAAGAATATTACATGTCAGTACTACTTAATAGAGGAACAGGTAGAAATATGATTATGTATTCTACTGAAGGTGGAATGGATATTGAAGCTGTTGCTGAAAAAACACCACATTTAATTTTTACTGAAGATATTGACCCTTTAATTGGAATACAAGCATTTCAAGCACGTAAAATTGCGTTTAATTTAGGATTATCTGGCAATGCGTTAAAAGAAATGATAAAGTTTGTAACATCGCTTTATACGGCATTTGTAAATTCTGATGCCTCATTATTTGAAATTAACCTAGTATTAAAAACTTCTGATGATAAAATATTAGCTGTAGATTCTAAAGTTGTTTTAGATGATAATGCATTGTACCGTCATAAAGATTTAGCTGCGTTGCGTGATTTACGTGAAGAAAATGATATTGAAGTAGAAGCACATGCAGCAGGTTTAAATTATGTAGATTTAGACGGAAATGTAGGTTG